>ERZ773083.896-NODE-896-length-22172-cov-3.706696_pt1 | contig 22172 bp, 16 predicted proteins | sample MGYA00511465_ERZ773083 | MGnify/ENA primary metagenome ERZ773083 (study PRJEB29015, sample SAMEA2738001) | human oral metagenome | biome: human oral; feature: human-associated habitat; material: dental | place: China | collected 2060 ... | reverse complement strand
CCGACTCGGCGCCGATAAAGTGTACTGTATTTACCGCCGTACCCGTGCCGAAATGCCTGCCCGTGCCGAAGAAATCGCCCATGCGGAAGAAGAAGGCGTCGAGTTCTGCTTTCTGCAAAACCCGACACGCTTTATCGGCGACAAAGACGGCAAGGTGTGTGCAGTCGAAGTGTTGAACTACGAGCTCGGTGAACCCGACGCTTCCGGCCGCCGCAGCCCCGTCGCTATTCCGGGTACCGAACATCAAATCCCGGTGGACACGGTTATCGTTGCACTCGGTAACAGCTCCAACCCGCTAATGGCAAAGACGACAGAAGGATTGCAGGTAACTAAAAACGGCAATATCATCGTCGATGAAAATCAGAAAACCAGTATCCCGAAAGTGTGGTCGGGCGGAGACATCGTACTTGGCGCTGCCACCGTCATCCTCGCGATGGGCGAAGGACGCAAAGCGGCGGCGAGTATTAACGAATATTTAGCACAGTAACACAAAAGGAGAAAACCGTATGAAAAAGTATGTACCGGAACCGTTTAGAATCAAAATGGTAGAGCCCATCAAGATGACAACCCGCGAAGAGCGTATCAAAAAGCTTGAAGCGGCCAAGTACAATATGTTCAACCTGCGCGGGGAAGATGTGTACATCGACTTATTAACCGACAGCGGAACAAACGCAATGAGCGATAGACAGTGGGCGGGCGTCATGGTCGGGGATGAGGCGTATGCCGGCGGCAAAAGCTACTTTAAATTGGTAGAAGCGGGACAGGATATTTTCGGTTATGAATTTATCCAGCCGGTACATCAAGGACGTGCAGCCGAAAAAGTGATGTTTCCCTTGTTGCTTAAAAAAGGACAGTTCGCTATTTCCAATATGTTCTTTGATACGACAAGAGCTCACGTAACATTATCCGGCGGAAAACCGGTAGACTGCGTGTGTGCGGAAGCAAAAAAACCGTCCGTCTATGCTCCGTTTAAGGGCAATATGGACGTTGAAAAACTTGAAAAGTATATCAACGAATACGGAAAAGAAAATGTCGGCATGATTGTTATGACTATTACCAATAACTCGGCCGGTGGACAGCCCGTGTCGATGCAAAATCTCCGTGAAGTTTCTGCGGTCGCAAAAAAATACGGTATCCTCTTTAATATCGACGCCGCTCGTTTTGCGGAAAACGCCTATTTTATTAAAGAACGCGAAGCTGGATATAACAATAAATCCATTAAAGATATTGTCCGCGAAATGTTCAGCTATGCCGACACCTTTACGATGAGCGCAAAAAAGGATGCAATCGTCAACATGGGCGGTCTCATCGGTATTAAAAACAACAAAGATATTTACCAGCTGATTAAAGGCAACTGTATTTCGTTTGAAGGTTTTATTACCTACGGCGGTCTTTCCGGCCGCGATTTGGAAGCCTTGGCTATCGGTCTCTACGAAGGTATCGATGAAGAATATCTGAAATACCGCAATGCTTCTATGGAATATTTGGCATCTCAGCTGCTTGATGCCGGTGTTGCCATTCAGAATCCTGCAGGCGGGCATGGTGTCTATGTCGATGCAAACGCAATGTTCCCGCATATTCCCTACTATGAATTCCCCGGCCATACGCTCTGCGTAGAGCTGTACAAAGAAGCAGGTATCCGTACCTGCGATATCGGTTCATTCATGCTCGGCAATGATCCTGAAACGGGCAAGCAGATTAAGTCCGAGTTCGAGTTTGCACGATTGGCTATTCCGCGTCGTGTGTATACTCAGGCTCATTTGGATGTTATTGCCGAAGCGTTAATCACCATAAAGGATAGGGCTTCGCAGGTGAAAGGGTACCGTATTATTTGGGAACCGCCGATTTTGCGCCACTTCCAAGCTCATTTGGAACCTATTAAATAGCCAAGCGGGTATTCGGAGCGCAAAACGTACTAATCCACTAATCCGCCTATTAAAAGGAAACGGCTATGATACATAAAGAAACACGACGCGATCAATTCGGATCACAGGTTGGGTTTATTCTTGCCTGTATCGGTTCCGCCGTCGGTATGGGGAATATCTGGCTGTTCCCGTTCCGTGCCGGGCAGTTCGGGGGTGCGGCATTTTTAATTCCCTACGTCATCTTTGTTACTTTTATCGGATACACGGGTATTGTTGAAGAAATGTGTTTAGGACGGGCAATGAGAACAGGCCCGCACGGTGCGTTTCTGAAAGCGACTCAAATGCGCGGCAGTAATTCCGGAGCTGCTATCGGATGGATTCCCGTTATCGGTTCGCTCGGTATTGCAATTGGATATACAGTTGTGGTCGGATGGATTATCCGCTTTACGGCGGGAGCTTTTTCGGGTTCCATGCTTGCAGCGGAAAACAGCGGTGCATACTTCGGGGCCATTGCCGGACGACTTTCAAGCTTACCGTGGCACAGTACCGCAATTATCGGCTGCTTTATAATTATGGCAGCAGGTATTTCATCAGGTATCGAAAAAGTCAACAAAGTGATGATGCCGGCATTTTTCGGCTTGTTTATTATTCTTGCCATTCGTGTTGCGACATTACCGAAAGCAGCTGACGGATATACCTTTTTATTTAAAGCAGACTGGAGTAAATTAGCTGATGTAAAAACGTGGGTTTATGCACTTGGTCAAGCATTCTTTTCGTTATCCCTCGCCGGAAGCGGCACCGTCGTGTACGGTAGCTATTTGAGGGATGATGAAGATGCTCCGACCAGTGCAAAATTCACGGCGATATTCGATACGCTCGCAGCGCTGCTTGCGGCATTGGTTATTATCCCCGCGGTCTTTGTGTATAACCTTGAACCGACAGCAGGGCCTCCGTTGATGTTTATCACCATGCCGATGATCTTTAAAGAGATGCCGGCCGGTACGCTCTTTTCAATCATCTTCTTTGTTGCGGTATTGTTCGCCGGAATTACCTCACTGATCAATCTCTATGAAACACCGGTAGAAATGCTGCAGCAAAAGTTTAAGCTGAGCCGGAAAGTTTCGCTTCTGATTGTGCTCGGTCTCGGTTTTCTTATCGGATTGATTGTTGAAGACGGAAACATACTCGGTACATGGATGGATGTTATCAGTATCTACATTATTCCGCTCGGAGCCTTACTTGCCGGTATTATGTTCTTCTGGGTATGCAATAAAGATTTCGTGTTACGCGAAGTTTCAAAAGGCCGCTTAAAACCGATCGGCAGCGCGTATGTTGTGCAAGGAAAATATCTTTACTGCGGCGTTACCGTCATCATATATATTCTCGGTATTTTCTACGGCGGTATCGGCTAACGCGATCGAAGCTGTTGCCAAGCATCAGCAGATCGACATATCAAAAATCCTAGACAAGAACAGAGAAATATTATACGGTATGTACCTGTCGATTAACAATTTTACCATTTTTAATCGCTTTATTTATAATTAATTTTATTTATAATTAATATAGTAAAGAGGAGTGTAACATGACGTTAAAACAGAAAATCATCATACTCGGTTGTAGTATCGCCTTAATTGCAGGCGTACCTCTTTTTGCAAAACCTAAAATGGTTTCCGTTGCGGTCTTTGTACCCGGAATTGTCAAAGGGAACCCGACGTATGAATTGCTCGTAGAGGGTGTGCAAGACGCGAAGACGCAGCTGGATAAAAAAGGTACACCGATTACCGTCAAGGTTGTAGAAGGCGGTGTTAATCAGGGTGAATGGCAAAACGGATTGACGGCACTTGCCCTAAGCAAAAAGTATGATCTCATTATCAGTTCCAATCCTTCGTTGCCGGCCATTGCAGAAAAGGTGCTGCAATCCGCTCCCAAGCAAAAATTCTTACTGCTGGATGGCTATCTTTCCGGAAACGCTCAAATAAAAACCGTCGGATTTAATCAGTATGAACAGGGGTACCTCAATGGTTACTACGCCGCGCTCATCAGCAGCAGTTCGATGAAGAATGCAAACGCTGCGTATAAGATCGGTCTTCTCGCCGGGCAGGAGTTTCCGGTTATGAATGACAAAATACGGAAAGGCTACTTGGATGGCGCAAAAGCCGTCAATAAAAACTTTGAGCTCGATTTCCGTGTCCTTGGTAATTGGTATGACGCAGCAAAAGCCTCCGAGCTTGCCGCTTCGATGATTAAAAACAATGTAGATGTCATCTTAACAATCTGCGGCGGCGGAAATGCAGGCGTTGTGGCAGCCGCCCGTGAACACGGCGCGTATGTGATGTGGTTTGACCGGCCGGGCTATTCCTACGGGAAGGACATTGTCGTCGGTTCAACGGAGGTCAGCCAAAAGACAGCCTGTACCGATTCCGTGATTGCCTTTGTGGAAGGACGCTTGGAGTTCGGCACATCGGCAGAACTCGGCATAAAAGACGGTGCGGTAAACTTTGCCTTTGAAGGAGTACCTTCCGCCGTACCGGCAGACATTACTCAAAAAGTAAAACAACTGATAGACGGCGTTAAAACCGGAGCATTGACCTTATCCGCTCACTAGGATTCCTTTGTGTTTTCGACGGAAAACTTACGCTTTACGTTTCCGGAAAACGGTATTACGGCTGTAGACGGGGTAAGCATTGAGTTTGAGGCAGGTAAGATACATGCGCTGTTAGGCGAAAACGGCGCCGGAAAGTCAACGCTTGCCCGCCTCTGTACCGGTCATTTACAGCCGGACAGCGGCCGCATCCTTTACAATGGTGAAGCGCTGAACTTACGTTCCGCTGCGGACGGTATCGCACGAGGACTCGTGTTGACGCCGCAGCATCCGCAGCTTTCGGCAGAGCTTACGGTATGGGAAAATCTTGCAATCGGATTACACACCGAAAAAGATATCGCCGCCAACTTTCTTTCGCCCCAAAAAACTCAAAACGCAATTGCGGCGGCGCTCGCCCGCTACGGTATCGTGCTACCGCTCACCCAAAAAGCGGAGACGCTCGATACAGCGCAGCTGCACTGGGCGGCAATCGGAGAAGCGCTGCTTAAAAATCCTTCCGTATTCTTTTTAGACGAACCGTCCGCCTCCTTTAGTCCGCAGGAAATTACCCAGCTGTACGGCATACTCCGCAGCTGCGCGGACAGGGGCGCATGTATTATCGTAGTAACGCACCGCATTCAAGAAGTGTTGAGCTTTATGGACACGGTGCATATTCTGCGGAACGGTAAAACGGTCTGGAATGGTTCGATCGATTCTACCGTAAATGCAAACCTCCTGCTGCAAGAAATTTTCGGTTCCGAACAGGCGGAATGGACCGCCGCCGAAGTACAATCGGATACTCCGCCGATTCAAGCCGACTCCGGTACAGCCGCCGGTTCATCAAACACTAATATTTCATCGTATACAAATACATCGCAATCCGACACGGTATCTCCGGCATCGCAGTTTCAGGCTTCTTCGGCAAAACCGGCGGCGGGACTGACTGTTTCGCATGTTGCTGCCGTCAGCAGCAGAGGAGTCCGCTTTTCGGATTTTTCAATCGATGCTCCGCACGGAAAGATAACCGGCGTCGTCGGCATAAAAAAACAGGGGCTGGAGCTTTTGGAATATCTATTGGTCAACACGCTCAAGCCGGACAGCGGTACTATCCGGTTTGACGGGCAGCCCCTAAGCCGCATACCGCGCGAAACTTACGCCTACATCCCCAGCAAGCGGATGAGGAACGGCATTGCCGGTAGACACAGCATTGCGGAGAACCTCTATGTCCGTGCACGCGCCTCGCTGTACCGCTTCGGTATTTATTCCCCCGCGGCGGTTGAAGCATGGAAGCGCAGCTGTTCATTCGATATTCCCCGTTCGTGGAAAGATTCGGTGTTGAGCTTATCGGGCGGTATGATCCAAAAACTGATTTTCAGCCGCGAACTCGACAATCCGCCGCCGCAGTTGGTTATCTGTGCCGAACCCTATTGGGGGCTGGACAGGAAGGTACAGCTTGCGCTGCTGCAGCGGCTCCGCAATCTCGCTGAAAAGGGGGCGGCCGTTATCGTGCTCACCTCTGACGTAGACGCTGCGCTTGAAACCTGCGACCGTATTCATGTATTATACCGCGGTGTTCTGACCCGCTTTATGGAACGTTCCGCATATAACCGCGCGGAAATCATTGCGGCGATGATGCAGGCGAGTAAAGATGAATAAAGATACGCAACAACACCGTCTCAAAAAAGTAGCCCCGCTTTTAAACAGTATTATTTCGGTAACGGCAAGCGCAGCCGCAGCGGCAATCTGTTTGGCGGCGCAGAGCGAAGAACCGCTCGAAACGCTTATCGCGTTTTTTATTTCCCCTTTTACCAACACGTTTTATTTCGGCAATATGCTCGACCAAGCCTCCCTCATTTTGCTCTGCGCGATGGGTTTTATCCTTCCGGCAAAGGCAGGCTTTTTCAACCTTGGAGGAGAAGGGCAAGCGTATCTCGCTTCGTTTATCGCGGTGGAATTCGCATTGTTGACACCACACTTCCCGCAGCCCTTCGGCCTTATCGCCGGATGTATACTCGCGGCTCTTTGCTCCGGCCTTTTAGGTTTTATTTCCGCTTTTTTGAAACAATTTCTCGGCATTACCGAACTGATCAGCACCTATTTATTATCCTGCGCACTGCTCCCACTCATCGACTACGGCGTCAACGATATATTCAGAGATTCTGCAAGCAATCTGATGGCAACCCCATATACAACCGAAGCGTGGTTCTTCACTTCTTTTTGGCCTCCTTCGACATTGAATAGCAGTATCTTTTTTACGGTGATAATAACGGCGCTGCTTTTCTGGATGTTCAAGCGTACCCGCTACGGCTACGAACTCGGATTAACCGGCAATAACCGCGCTTTCGCACAATCCCAAGGAATTAAGGTCGGCTTGATTTCAGTCTTGGCGCTGACATTCGGCGCAGCAGCCCACGGACTTGCGGGCGCATTCAGCGTATACGGCTCGCGACACTATGTCTACGCAGGCATTACGTCGGGACTAGGCTGGAGCGGCATCTCCGCGGCGCTTATCGGGCGCAATCATCCGTTGGGGGCGGTATTCGGCGCGCTGTTTTTTGCGTGGATGGAAGCAGGCGGCAAGGCTGCGATGCTCCAGACAAGCACGTCGTTTGACCTTTCGTCAATTGTACAGGGGATTGCGTTTATATTGATAACGGTTGATTTTTTCCGGCAAAAACGAGGGAGAAAACCTTTATGATAACCGCGATTACTTTGATTGCACAAGCCGCGCCGCTGCTGATTGCCGCCTGCGCTGCCCTCGTTTCGGAATACGCGGGGCTATTGAACGTCGGGATAGAAGGACTGATGCTTTTAAGCGCCTTTACGGGAATCGGCGGAATTCTATTAACCGAAAGCCTCGGCGGTCTTATTCCGGGGCTTGCCGTCTCGCTTACGTTGGGTGCAGGGTTGAGTATGTTTATTACCTATCTTGCTATCTATCGTAAAGCCAATATCTACATACTCGGACTTGCAGTAAACTTAACCGCTGCGGGCTTTGTTTCCATACTAAGCACACGGTTTTTCGGTAACCGGAGTATCGTTGCGCTGCCGCCGGAGCTGCTGCTTCAGCCGCAGCTCGTCAAAACGGTGAGCGCTGCGCTCGCCGTTTTGACCGGCCTCGGACTTGCGCTCTTTTGCCGCTACACCAAAACAGGCTTACGGATAAAGATACTCGGAAAAGACTCTGCATTTTTGGATTCGATTGGGGTGCATACCGCACGGTTAAAGATAGCGGCAATGGGTATGTCCGGGGCGGCGGCGGCGTTGGCAGGCTGCTTATTATCCCTCCAGCTGGGAGCCTTTGTTCCAAACCAAAGCGCCGGCAAGGGGTGGATTGCCCTCGTGCTTGCGTATGCAGGCGGACGCTCCGTTATCGGAACAATCTGTGCCGCGCTGCTGTTCGTCTATCTTGAAAACACCATCGCGGCGGCACAGATCGGTATGGAACATCCGGCGCTCTTGATCGGTCTGCCTTTCGTGCTCGGACTCTTCCTGATTATCGCCGAAAAGCTGATTATCCGAATATGGAAGCGGTATAGGGGAAAATAATTGATCTCGTCTTTACCGGCAGCAAGAGGCTTCTCCGGCCAAACGAATCAGATGTTCTGATAATATCCCCACAGAATAATGAGGTTGTCCAACCAAAGTTCCGCCGCTTTACGGCTCAAATGGTCGTCCTACTTCATTATTCTGCGCAGTTGATATATCCGTCTGATGCGCTTTGCTCTGATTTTCATCCTCAACACGCCAGTAGCCGTTTTTATCGGCGCCGACACGGGTGATACGGCCTGCTTTTTTTAACTCTGCAAGTTTGCGGCTTATCGTTATCCGCGATTTGCCTGTTTTTTTTGCAAGTTCTTTGTAGGAAATGGCAGGATTTTCTTTAATACAGGGTAAAATCATATTTACAGTATCATTTACAGTATCATTTACAGTATCATCCTGTTTATTTTCTTGTATCGTTTGCATAATGATTTCAAGCATAAAGTCTATAAAAATCCCGGAGTCGTTTGCGGCCGTACTGTGTTCCAATGCTCTGTAATAGGCCGCCTGATTTTTTAAAATCATATTTTCTATTGGCAGATGTATAAACAATGGATTCCATTCTGCAAGAATACGTGAATGCCAGAGCCGCCCTATTCTGCCGTTACCGTCTTCAAAGGGATGAATAAATTCAAACTCGTAATGAAATACACTGCTTTTAATAAGCGGATGAGCGTCCGTATCTTTGAGCCATTGAAATAAATTATCCATCAAAAAGGGTACCCGATCGGCAGGAGGAGCAATATGACTGATGCCGTCTTTTCCCGCAATACAGACACCGCCGTACCTAAAATGCCCCGGATGATCCACAAGACCAAACGTCATCAGTTTATGTGCTGCAAGTAAATCCTCTTTTTTATAGGGATTAAAGGACAGGCACTGCTCATACGCTTGAATTGCATTTCTGACCTCTTGCACCTCTTTTACCGGTGCGATGATATGCTTTCCTTCAATGAGAGCCGTAACCTGTTCTTCCGTTAGTGTGTTCCCTTCGATCGCAAGCGAACCCTGTATCGTTTTCATCCTATTGATTTTCCGCAAGCGTACGCTATCGGACTGTTCAAATCTGATCTTCAACCGCTCCATTGCGGCAGCTATCTGAGAAATAAGATTGATCGCTTTTGAGGTGATTTTAAACGGCGGTTCGTATTGCATTTGTATTCATTATACCGGATTTTTGACAATTCCTCTACCTTGTTTTTAGCGATGCCCAATCGCAATTCTTTCAAAAAAAGGATATACTGACTGTTGAAAAAGGAGCGCAGTCATAGGAGGCTGAATAATGACGGCACAGTGGGCGGCAGTCTGTATAAAATTGTTACAAGGGGCTATTTACGAAAATGAGGAACCTGATACATGGAAGCTCTTGCAGCAATACCAGCGTGAGATCGCCGCATATTTTGACCAAATCGGTATCAGCCTCTTTATTGAGCCGGCCGACGGCTGCGCATTTTAGGCTTTCTTAAAAACTTGAGCGAAAAAGACCTCAGCAAAACAGGTGATGCAGATATTGACCCTGCGTATGAAGTCCGCAAAATAATACGGGCAGAAGTCAGTGTCGATTTCTTAGCGGAATTCAAAGAGCGGCTGCAAAAGCTTTAGAAACCGGCTAAACCAATATTTCCCGGCAGCCGGGCGAATTCTAAGAAAGATTGGCTATTTCAAATATTCGGGCGATTATCCCAAAATCGATATAATTTTATGGAGGTAAACAATGATGATTTATGATTATTCGGTGCAGGATGCACAAGGAAACGATGTTTCACTCAGCAAATATAAGGGCAAAGTTCTGCTGATTGTAAATACGGCAACAGCCTGCGGATTTACGCCGCAGTACAAAGAGCTGGAAGAAATCTACGAAAAATACCACGATAGCGGTTTTGAGATAATCGATGTGCCGTGCAATCAATTCGGTGAGCAGGCTCCCGGCACGGATGCGGAAATTCACACATTTTGTACACTGCATTACAACACGAAGTTTCCACAAATGAAAAAATCGGATGTAAACGGAGAACACGCGCTGCCGCTTTTTACTTATTTAAAATCACAAAAAAAATTTGAGGGGTTCGGCGCAGGAAAAATGGCGGAGACGTTGAGAGGTTTTATTCAAAAGATCGACAGCGATTATAAAAATACCCCCGACATCAAATGGAATTTTACTAAATTCGTTATTGCCCGGGACGGCACGGTCGTTGCCCGCTTTGAACCGCCCGCCCCTATGTCCGATGTTGCAGCATGTGTTGCGGGGTGTGTGGAGAATTTAGAGGGGAAGTAGGGAAATTCAAAAAAAGGAGTGACTGGCATCTACCTCGATTTCGATACGCCGGACAGAAAGTGCAATATTAAAATGGAAAAAAATAACCGTTGTGCCCGTTTGTATAAATCTGTGAAGCAGCGGTGTAGGTGCGTCGGTTCCTTAATATACCGTAACGATATAATAATTGCCGTGAATGTCAATAGCTTGCTATTAAAGTTCTTCATAGTAATTTCGCCATAGATAAGCTGAGCTTTTTAAATTGTTGCAGAACTATACGGATATATTTATGATTTTACCAGTTTGTACAAACGTTTGGTAACGGCAATTAAATTGATGGATATACGTTGATGCCCCCTGAATTCCCGATTATACGACTTTTTGGGGGTATCATCGATAATCCGCTAGAAGGTGCGATGCAGCCGCTCTCTTTTATACGGTAACTATCGGTGAGGGGAAGATAACCTACCTCATGCTGTCCCGTTATACCCTGTGCGCACCATCTCCTGCCTCGCAGGCAAAAAAGGAAGCTGTCAGTCCTGTTTTTTCGGTGTAGGCATTGCCGACGCGGGCGGTAAATTCCGCAATGGCATCTTTTTGCACTAAGGCAATGGCACAACCGCCGAATCCCGCACCGGTCATCCGCGCGCCTAAACAGCACGGTTCGGCATTAGCGGCATCGGCAAGCGTATCAAGTTCAAGACCGGTGACTTCATAGTCGCGCCGCAGCGAGTCGTGGGACGCCTTGAGCAGCGCCCCGAGTTTCTGCAAGTTACCGGCTTTTAGCGCCGCGACCGCTGCAAGAACCCGCTCATTTTCTGTAATGCAATGCCGCACCCGTTTAAAGATACGCTCATCGGCTATCGCTTCGGCAACCATACCCAAATCGGCGGAAGTCAAATCGCAGAGATTATAAATAGGCTTAATCTTCTGTAAAAGAGCAAGTCCTTCCATACATTCGGCGCAGCGTTCATTGTACTTTGAGTCTACCAGCGCACGCTGCTTATTGGTATTCATTACGACAATGCGGTAATCACCGAGTACGAGTGGTACATATTCATACTCAAGCGTCGCCGTGTCGAGCAGCATCGCGCATTCTTTTTTACCCATTGCAATACTGAACTGATCCATAATTCCGCACTGCATATTCATAAAGACATGCTCGGACTCCTGCCCCATCTTGGCAAGTTCTACCGGATCAACCTTAAAGCCGAACAATTCGTCGACCGCTCGTCCGAAGCCAACTTCCAGCGCAGCCGATGAAGAAATACCGCCGCCCGCAGGCAACTTGCTAAAAAACAGTACCTCAAAACCGCTTGTCAGTTTGTATCCGCCTTTTTGCAGCATCGCGAGCATACCGTTCAAATAGTTCGCATACTGATTTTCTCTCCGGTAGCAAAAAGTTTCCGTAGAGGAAAATTCAAGTGCACCTGGAAACCGGATATCATCATAGATAATCTTTGTGTCAGGGCGCTTGCGCAAAAGCACATAGAGATACCGGTTAATCGCCGCAGGGAACACCTTCCCGCCATTATAGTCGATATGCTCCCCGATAATATTGATACGGGCAGGGGAGGCAATCATCATGATTTCTTCCGTACCTGCTCCATACCGCTCGATAAAGGCCTTGGTCAATTCCGCCTTCATCTTATCTTCCGGCAAATCGGTTAAAAACTGTATAAATTCATGCTGTGTCATAGTGCCCCTCCCTTTAGGATTATCACAGCAGACTGTTTTTTAACAACCCCGCAGAATAATGAGGTTGCTTAACCAGAATTGAACCTGCGGTTCAAATGGTTGCTCAACCTCATTATTCTGCGATTCTGATTTATCTGTCTGCTGTGATAATCCTTCTGCTAAATAAAATAAACTGTGTGAAATTTTTGACAAAATTTCACACAAAAGGTAAGCAACCGTTTGAAATATTTTTGGTACGGTTGCCTTATTCTGTTGTCCAACGGTTACTCTTATTTTCGGCATTAGTGGGCTGGTGTTTTATAACCAGCACTTACAATACCGATGAAAGATCGGCGACGACGGTGTCGATCCGTCTGTTGCTGATATGGGTGACAGTAAAGGTTATCCGGTTGCAAGTGAGCCTCTCATTAGTATGCGGCAGATAGCCCCATTTTTCAAGTAGGAAACCGCCGAGCGTGTCATAATAATCGGAGTGAAAATCGGTGTGCAGCAATTCGTTGCAATCTTCCAGTCGCAGAGCGCCGGGAAGGATAAGCTGCGACGTATTGATAAAGCGGACCGAACGCATCGGGTCGTTCCGCGCCTTGCCATACTCATCCTGCACCGTACTGAACACTGCGGCAATGATATCATCCATCGTAATGAGTCCCGCCACACCGCCGTGTTCATCGATGACGATTGCAATATTTTGCATATTGGTATTCATCGCTCTGATAATCGAAAGGATGGAAGCGCTTTCGGGTACAAAAATTGCAGGGCGCTGCAAAGCCGCAATTCCGGGCTTCCTCCGCTCCTGCACGGCAAACAGCAGTGTCTTATAATGGATAATACCGGTAACGGTCTTTGTTTTGGAATCGTAGACAGGCAGGCGAGAAAAACGGCTGCGACGGAACTGTTCGATAATCTGCGAGAAAGTCGCGGCGGAATTAACGTAAGTAATCGCCGTACGCGGCGTCATAATATTGCGGAGTTTTACGTCCTGCAGCAAAACGGCTTTGCGCAGCAATGCTTCTTCTCCGGCAGCAAGGGCGCCGTCTTCTTGCCCGATATGCACGAGCAGTTGGAGATCTTTTTCTTTAAGCGTATCCGGCGTTGTTTTTGAGCGGGCATTACACAGCCTGAGTACCACTTTTGTCAACAGCGAGAATACCGCCACAATGGGACGGAGTACGGTGTAGCAGACATACAACGGCAGCGAGGCTTTTTTACCGATTGATTCCGCCCGTTCGGCTGCCAGCGCTTTAGGGAAAATTTCGGCAAGGATGATGATCAGCACGGTAATAACCGCAGTTGCTGCAGGGACGGCCTGCGCACCGAACACATTGAGGGTAAAAGCAGTGATGAGTCCCGAATTGAGCGTATTGACAAAATTGGTACCGATAAGCGCGGTTGTAACAATTTTGTCCTTCATCTCCACCAGCCGAGCCAACCGTTGAGCATTCCTGCGGGAACTTTTTTTAAGACTGCGATATTCCGGACGCGTAATAGCCGTTACCGCGGTTTCGGTGCCGGAAAAAAAGGCTGCACAGGCGAGCAAGATAATTATTTCAACACTGATAATAATGAGATTCATTCTTCCACCTGCATCCGTACTTCAACTTGCTCAATGCGGTTTGCTTCAACCTTTGTTACGGTAAAAAGATACGGTTCAATACTGATCGAATAACCGGCTGCCGGAATTTCTCCGGCCTTCTCCATAATGTAGCCGCCGATGGTGTCGCTGTACTGCGATTCAAGGTTGAGGTTCAGCTTTTCGTTTAAGTCGGCAAGCCGGGTAATGCCTGCGATAGTGAAGGCTTCCTGTTCTTCAGCTCCATTACGAGCGGTTCCTGTATTATCGCTGCCTATACCATCAGCTCCTGTCCGTACCGGTGCGCTTGGTGATGCACTTGTCGGCATGGAGTTTGGTGCGATCTCCGCAGGTGTTATACCGAATTCATTTGCTGCCGATGTTGCGTCGGCTTCGGTTGCTGCTATAGCCGCTGCCTGCCCTGATTTACTTACCGTCGATAGAGCTGGTGATGTGTTATTGGGTACGGCCTGTGTCGTTTCTGCCGTATCAACGTGTATGCTTGCATCCGCTACAGCGGTGTGAGTGTCCACGTCTGCCTGTACATCATACTCATCAAAAATATTGCCGAATATTTCTTCGCTGACATCCTCAACGGTTATCAGCCCTGCAGTGCCGCCGTACTCGTCAAGTACAATCGCCATTGTCTGCTGCTCGGTATGGAATTTTTTTTCCACTTGAGCGAGCTTCGTTGTTTCAAACACAAAGAGCGGTTTACGCAGATAGGTGCTTACCTGAAAGGTGTCGCTTTCGTCCAAGTATTCGGGAGAAAAAAGGAAGTCTTTAATATAGAAGAAACCTTGTATATCATCGATATTCGTGCTGTATACAGGGAAGCGTGAAAATCGAGATTTTTTTGATAGCTCAATGATTTCTGCTGCGGCTGCTCCAATATGAATTGCTGCAATGTCACGCCGCGGCGTCATTACGCTGCGGACGGAAAAATCGCCGTAGCGGAGAATATTCGTCAGCACGGTGCGTTCATCGCTGCCGATAAAGCCGCCCTCCTCCCGTGCCTGAAAAAACTCGCGTAAATCTGCCTCGGTAACGGCTGCTGTGTTTTGTGCTTCACGGATACCGCAAAGCCGCAGCAGAACACCGGTAACTGCGGAAAAAAGCGTAACAATCGGCGAAAGAATTGCCATCAATAATAGAATGAAGCGGGCAAAGGCAAGACTCAAAGCATCGGGGTACACCAACGCAATTGACTTAGGTAAAATTTCGCCGAAGATCAATAGCAGTACCGTACCGGCAGCGACCGCAATACCCAGTCCGGAATCTCCGAATATCCGCAGCGCAGCAGCAGTCAGCACTACGGAAATAGCGATGTTGACAATACTGTTTCCTATTAAAATCGTCGATAAAAATTTTTGTTTGTTTTGCAGAATTTTTTCCGCCCGTGCCGCTGCACGGTTATTCCGTTCGCGCAAAAAACGCAGCTTGAGCTTATTCAAAGACAAGAACGCCGTCTCCGCCGATGAAAAAAACATCGACAGCAAAAACAGCGCCAATAAACTGACGAGCAGTAATAGCGTATGCGGGGGTTCTCCAGTATCCATATTCGATAGACTATATTAGAAGGAATTTTTAAAAATGTCAATTTTCTTATTAAGAGTGCTTCCTGCTTGACAAAATATGATACGGCATATACCTTTTTATTAGGAATATCATTCTTAAAGGAGGAAGATATGAGAAAAGAATTCCGCATTACGGCGTTGATAGTAGGTATCCTTTCTATTATTGCGGGTATCTATATGTTCGTCAGCCCGATTACCAGCTTGGCGTCGCTTTCATTTTTTTTAGCAGTGGTCATGTTTATAAACGGTGTGTATGAAATTATCCATTATTTTGCAGACAGAGAAGATCATATCTTGATTGTTTTGCTGAACGGTATCCTCACCATTCTGCTTTCAATTCTCGTATTCTCCAGTCCTTTGTTCACAGCTGCAACCTTTATTCCGTATCTATTTGCTTTTTGGATATTGTTCAGCGGCATTACGCGGCTTGCCACCAGTTTTAAAATTCGCTACATAACCAGAAGAGGCGGCTTTTACTTACTGTTAGTCGGCATATTGGGCATTATCTGTGGCATCGTCATGCTAATGCATCCGCTCTTTACCAGCCTGTTCGTCGCGTACATGATCGGCTTCGACTTTATTTATCACGGTATTATCAGTATTGTTTTATTCTTTAGAGGACGGTAAACGATTAGAAGATACTCATCAACTGATGCATGATACTGTGCATTAGTTGATGATAAGTTTTTTTATCATGCGATAGCCCGATTCTGTGGAGATTTTCAAAAAAAGCCTAATACCTTTGCCATCACCTGTTTGCGAGCTTGTCATTTATTGGGTATTTCTTGTATATTCCGTATATATTTCATATATGGTATAATTCCACCGCGAGTGAGGTAAACTATGAGTCGTCATTTAAAAAGAACAGTCTCCATTTTTTTCTGCATCGTAGTAATACTCCCTTATCTCATCATTTTTACCGCTTGCCGCGATACACGGGAAGCAATCCTTTACCTCTATAATTGGACATACTACACCCCCGATTCCGTTATCCAAGCTTTTGAAAAAAAATACAATGTCAAAGTTGTCTACGATGATTTCGCTTCAAACGAAGATATGTTTGCCAAACTCATGGCCGGTTCAAAAGGTTACGATCTGGTAGTTCCATCGGCAGACTATGTTTCAATCATGATCAAACTTAACATGCTTGAACCTATCGATGTATCAAAAATCCCGAATATCCGCTATCTGCGCCCGGAGATCCTCACTCGAATTGACTACGATCCAAAAATGGAATTTTCAGTGCCGTATTATATGGGAGCCGCTGGTATTGCAGTAAATACCAAAGAAGTGCCCGATTATGAGCGCAGCTGGAATATCTTTGAGCGGAGTGATTTAAAAAACAGAATGACAATGATGGATGATATGCGGGAAGTGCTCGGTGCTGCACTAGGTTTTTTAGGTTACCAGCCGAACAGTACGGATCCCAGTGAACTGGAGCAGGCATATCGGTTGATCCAAAATGATTGGAAACCGAATCTCGTAAAGTTTGATGCGGACGGTTTTGCAAAGTCTTTCGCATCGGGAGACTTTTTGGCAGTGCAAGGATACGCGGAATCGATTTTTGCGGAGTTGCAAGAAGATCAAACACAGGATGTCGATTTTTTTATTCCGCAAGGCGTTCATTCAGCCCTGTATATCGACAGCTTCTGTATTCCCGAAGGGGCTCCTCATCCGGAACTTGCACATGCCTTTATCAACTTTGTGCTTGAACCTACCGTTTATGCCGAGTTCTTAGATACATTCGGCTTTCCAGCTTCTATCCATACGGAGGCAGGGTACTACCAAAAGAAACGACCTCACTACGCACTCGACGATCTTAAAGATTGCATTCTCAAACAAGACCTCGGAAAAAATTTAGAGTTGTATAACGGGTATTGGCAACGCATCCGTTTTACCCCGTAGGATAAGCCGCCGTTCTCTAAAAAAATTTTATTGCCGTTTTTCCATTTTGTGCGTAAATTTATTATATGAATATAGACAAATACACAGTGAAAGCACGTGAGGCGTTGCAGGATGCAGCCTCACTTGCCGAACAGGACAATCACAGTCAGATTGAGCCGGTTCACCTCTTATACAAACTCTTGGATCAAGAGGAGGGGATTGTACCGCCGCTCATTGAGAAGATCGGTGCATCAACGGATCAAATCCTCGATGCGCTCGATTCTATTTTGGATAAAAAACCGCGGGTAACCGGAGACTCTGCACAGGTCTATATGTCGCCGGTTTTAACAAAGCTCTGCGCTCAGGCGGAAAAGATCGCCGCTTCGTTGAAGGACGAGTATGTTTCCACGGAGCATCTCCTCCTTGCGCTTACAAAAAGCGATGACGAGGTAGGCGAACTGCTCCGCTCGCATGGCATTACCTACGATGCGGCGTTGAGAGCCTTAAAGGATGTGCGGGGAAATCAGCGGGTTACGAGCGAAGACCCCGAAGCGACCTTTAACAGTCTTGAAAAATACTGCCGCGATTTAACCGAACTTGCCCGGGAAGAAAAAATCGACCCCGTTATCGGCCGCGATGAAGAAATCCGGCGGGTGATGCAGGTACTTTCGCGCCGCACTAAAAACAACCCCGTATTGATCGGTGAGCCGGGTGTCGGTAAAACCGCTATTGTCGAGGGGCTTGCCCGCCGGATTGTGTCTGGAGACGTGCCGGACAGCCTGCGCGGGAAAAAGCTCTTGTCGCTTGACCTCGGTGCCTTGGTTGCCGGAGCGAAGTTCCGCGGCGAATTTGAGGAGCGCCTCAAAGCGGTTATCTCCGAGGTGCAAAAAGCCGAGGGCAGCATCATCCTCTTTATCGATGAGCTGCATACCCTTGTCGGTGCCGGTGCGAGCGAAGGGGCGATGGATGCTTCCAACCTCTTAAAGCCTGCATTGGCGCGCGGTGAGCTGCGGGCGATCGGCGCTACTACCTTGGATGAGTACCGCAAGTATATTGAAAAGGACAGCGCCCTTGAGCGCCGCTTCCAGCAAGTATACTGCCCCGAACCGAATGTAGAGGACACCATTGCCATTCTGCGCGGCTTGCAGGAAAAGTACGAGGTACACCACGGTGTGCGCATTAAGGATGAGGCGCTCATCGCAGCAGCGGTACTTTCCAACCGCTATATCACCAACCGCTTTTTGCCGGATAAGGCAATCGACCTCGTGGATGAGGCAGCCAGTAGGCTCAAAATGGAAATTGAAAGCCAGCCGGTTGAGCTTGATCAAGTGGAGCGCAAAATCCTCCAGATGAACATCGAGAAGGTGTCGCTTTCAAAAGAAACGGACGCTGCTTCAAAAGAGCGGTTGGAAAAGCTGGAGCAGGAGCTATCCGACTTAACCGAAAAACGGAATGTGATGCAGGCGCAGTGGCAAAACGAAAAGACCCGCATCAACGAGTCGCGGAAATATAAGGAAGAGCTTGAGCAGCTGCGCCGCGAAGAGACGCAGTTTACGCGCGACGGCAATTTGAATAAGGCTGCCGAGCTAAAATACGGACGCATACCGGAACTGGAAAAAAAGATTGCTGCCGTTACCGCAGAGCTTGCAAAAAAAGCAGGCAGCAGCGGACAGCTTCTCCGCGAAGAGGTTTCCGAAGAGGATATTGCTAAGATTGTTTCGATGTGGACAGGGATTCCTGTTGCAAAGATGCTGGCGAGCGAGCAGCAGAAGTACCTCGATCTGGAATCAGTATTGCAGAAGCGGGTTGTCGGACAAGATCAGGCAGTACAGGCGGTTGCCGATGCCATCAGACGGAACAGGGCAGGACTTTCCGACCCCAACCGACCGCTCGGCAGCTTCCTCTGTATCGGGCCTACCGGTGTGGGTAAAACCGAACTGGCGCGCACCCTTGCAGACTTCCTCTTTAACGATGACCGGGCGCTTACCCGTATCGACATGAGCGAATACATGGAAAAGCATTCGGTGAGCCGCTTAATCGGAGCGCCGCCCGGCTACGTGGGTTATGACGAAGGCGGACAGCTGACTGAAGCAGTCCGCCGCCGTCCGTACAGCGTGGTGCTCTTTGATGAAATCGAAAAAGCGCATCCCGATGTGTTCAACGTTTTCTTGCAGATACTGGATGACGGGCGGCTGACGGATGGGCAAGGCAGGGTAATAGACTTCCGCAACACGATTATCATTATGACGAGTAACCTCGGCTCGGAGCTGATTCTATCGGCAGATACTCCGGAAGCAATGGCTGCGCAGATTAAAGACCTGCTCAAACAGCATTTTCGTCCTGAGTTTTTAAACCGTATCGACGAGCTTTTAACCTTTAGGCGGCTCGGCAAGGAGCAAATCCGCAAGATCGTCGACATCCAGCTGCAGGCTGTTTCCGCACGGCTTGAAGCACGCCGCCTGCATTTGACTGTAACGGATGCTGCAAAGGACTTCCTCGCCGATATCGGCTACGATCCCTTGTACGGTGCGCGTCCTTTAAAGCGGGCTATCCAAACCGAACTTGAAAACAAGCTGGCAAAAGAGTTGCTTTCAGGTGCTTTCGTCGGCAAGACCGACATTACGGTGGATGCCGGAAAGGGCGGCTTGACGTTCAAGGTGTAAAATCGTTAATAGGTAAAACCTAACAGCTCCCTTAGATTTAGATACGATGTTTAAAATTAAGCCATTATTGTAAAGACTTAATTTTAAACTCGCGGGGATCTCCCGAAAGTAACCGATTTTCGGGACATCCCCATTGCCCCGTCTTTTCTTCTCCACATATTGCCTTTTTCCGATAGAGATTTAGAAAGGTTCTCTCCGCTTACTTCAACTTCCCTTACCGATTCACTCATTCTACTTTCTGCATATCACTTTAATGTTGCACGGTGTTCATCAAGCATCCGTTTGCAGGCAAACATATCTTCAACCTGATGCGCTTTTAGATCGGCAAAGAATGATGCCAATAGCCGGTAATCGGTGCTGTTGAGTACAAAAAGCGGTTTTTCGTCGGGATCGGTCTTTTTATCAAGGTATACTTCCAACTCCGTTAATGAAGCGTTGAGCGTAATAGCAAGCTGAATATGCACGGCATCTATACCGGTAGACAGTACCAGTTGCTATTGGCACTGTAAGTTTATCGTAAGATATACAAGATATGTAGCGATTGAACTATAATAAAAATCCTTAAAAGTAGAATCAATACAATATAAATTCTCAAAAAACCATTTTATTTCTCGTAGATATTGCACTCCTAATGTAGCAGCATAGTCCAATGAGCCTAAAAACTTACTTTTTATTGTTCCATTAATATTTTTATCGTTTGTGTAAATGATATCCCAGATATCTCCTATTGCTTTAAGAGGATTTTCTAACAAATTACATTTTTCAGCATACATATATAGGTGCCGTGTTAAAAAATCCAATTGATATTCTAATATCAATAGTTCAGTCTGACTATTTTTCTTTTCTTCTTTTAAGCTCAAAATAAAATCTTTTGCATCTATAAATGCCTCAAGCAAGTTTGCAGGATATGTGTCATCAAGAATATTTGAAAGAGAATACATATCAACATAGTGGCGAGCGGTATTTCTTTCTGCAGCATAAAGTGTATGGCAAAAAAAGTTGTTTTTATTTGTTTCTCTATAATTTTCATAATACTGTATAGTATATGTTTTCTTCCTTCTTTCCTTTTTTTCATAACGATATTTTTTATCCGTATCGCTAAAAAACCTGCAGGTAAATTTTCTTAAAAACATGCATGATCTATCTCTCACTGATACACAAGGTACTGGTATTTGTATATAATTATCAACTTCAAATCCGCAGTCAATTTCCTTAAGTGTTTTTTGATTGTTTTTTAGTGTCATAATTTCTGCTTCAGCAGCATCATCAGAAGTGAACATCATGTTTTTTTTAGGTTGGCAATAAAGATTTTTGCGTTCTTTAAGTTCACCTGCAAAATCCATTACGTTTAGTAATTTATCAATTTGTTTTTCTTCAATTTGTGAAAAATTAGATAATAATACTTTTAAAAGCTCGGTTTTTAATTCAATATTTTCAAAATTAAAAATGTTAATGGGTTGATTGGTAACAGTATTATTTATCTTATAATCTTTTAATAGAAGATTAAACAATTCCACCCATTTTTGGGGATCTGTCCATGTCGTATTCATCCTCCTATTCTTTTTTCTTTCATCAGAATTCTCTCCATATTCTCTATTCCACGACTCATCTATAAACGGCTCGTAAAATTTCTCCATTAATTCTCCGTGTTGGAAAAAATAGTGTGTTAATGCTTCTTCTGTTACGTAAGGAGATACTGGTAATTGCTTGCCTAAGTCCCAAAGAAAAAAATAAAACATCATACAAAAAATTGAATATCTTTCGCCTTCAATTTCCTTTTGTATTTTTTCTGAATTTACCCTATCTTCCTCAGATTGGTTTTTAAAATGTTCGTAACGTGCATCTGTAATTTTTTGATTTCCATAATTATTTGCCATTTCAGTAAATGAGAAATGAGCTGCTTTTTGCTTTTTTAAGTTTTGAAAAAATAAAAATTCATCCTGTAATGCATTATGTCTTACTGTAATAACGATATTTTTAAAACTATCTCTACTTAGATATTTTATTGCCCTATATAGACAATAAACAATTGCAGGTTTTGCTTCAAAATAACCTAATTCTGTTTTTGGCGTTTCGCCTAAAAACACCCAAAATAAGTCATTAAAAATATCAGTTACAAATAATTCTATTTCCTTTTTTTTCTTATTTTTTGCGTAATCAGTAAATATTAGTTGCATTAGATTATGTATTGCACGCCTTGAAGAACGAGGTTTATCAGTAAAATACATTCTTGGATAAGATTGCTTATTTATTTCCGGCTTAATAATAAAATCAAGAAGACACCAATCGTAAACTTCTTGAATTGTTAGTTCTGAAAAAAGTGGAAGTGTCTCTATGATAATACCAACAAATTTATCACTTTGGGGAAGATAAAATTCTGCATAAAGTTTATTTTTATCATTGAATTCGTATTTTGGACCTTGTGTGTAATCAGGACCGAAAGGAATCGGAGCTTCTCCTGTAGTTATAAAACATGTTGAAGGACTCTGTGAAAGTCTTTCTGTAAATTCCTAAAAAGTAGGTACTGTGGTAAAATA
>ERZ773083.892-NODE-892-length-22281-cov-16.224332_pt1 | contig 22281 bp, 23 predicted proteins | sample MGYA00511465_ERZ773083 | MGnify/ENA primary metagenome ERZ773083 (study PRJEB29015, sample SAMEA2738001) | human oral metagenome | biome: human oral; feature: human-associated habitat; material: dental | place: China | collected 2060 ... | reverse complement strand
AAGCAGTTACCTTAAAATAGTTTTAAGGTTTAAGGTAATTTTAAGTTTTTTGGCTGATTTTTTTCTGTTTTTTATGTAAATTTTTATAAAATATTAAAAGCTGAAAGAAGGAAGGAATTCTACGATCGATTGATTGATAACGTTTTATAAGAAAAAGCAGTCATTTTTTTGTTATATGTTATAATAGAATGAAGAAATTAGAAATGAGATGGATATGACAAAGATAATTGATGGTAAGGCTTTGGCAGAAAAATTGCAAATACAGTTAGCAGAAAAGGTTAGAAAATTAAAAGACGAAACAGGAACGATTCCAGGTCTTGTAGTGATTTTAGTGGGAAATAATCCAGCCAGTCAGATTTATGTACGAAATAAAGAGCGTTCAGCTTTGGCAGTGGGGCTTCATAGTGAAGTGGTACGTTTGCCAGAAACGACTAGCCAAGAAGAATTACTTGCTTTGATAGAACGATACAATCAAGACTCAGCTTGGCATGGTATTTTAGTGCAATTGCCTCTTCCAAAACATATTGATGAAGAAGCGGTGCTGTTAGCGATTGATCCCGATAAAGATGTGGATGGCTTTCATCCGATGAATATGGGGCGACTCTGGAGTGGTCATCCTGTTATGATTCCCTCAACACCTGCTGGTATTATGGAAATGTTTCATGAGTATGGTGTTGACTTAGAAGGCAAACGTGCGGTGGTCATTGGACGAAGTAATATTGTGGGTAAGCCGATGGCACAGCTTTTGCTTGCTAAAAATGCAACAGTAACCCTGACGCATTCACGAACACATCATTTATCAGAGATCACAAAAAAAGCTGATATTTTGGTTGTCGCCATTGGTCGTGGTCACTTTGTGACGAAAGATTTTGTTAAAGAAGGTGCAGTCGTGATTGATGTGGGGATGAACCGTGATCAGAATGGTAAATTGATTGGCGATGTAAAATTTGATGAAGTATCAGAAATCGCTAGTCTCATTACTCCTGTGCCAAAGGGCGTTGGTCCCATGACCATTACTATGCTCATGGAACAGACATATAGAGCCTGCAAACGGAGTTTGAAGAAATAGAATGCGACATGTCTTCGATTTTGGAGACATGTCTATTTCGTTTATGGTAAAATAAAGATAAACAAGGGTGTCACTTCTCTACTGGCATAAGTGAAGGGAGCAAACATGAAAGTGGTAGACTATACATTATTGAAAAAGGTTATTCAGCCACGTGCGCTGAATGGTCACAAGGGAGAGTATGGTCGTCTGTTATTGATTGGCGGTACTTATCCGTTTGGTGGCGCAATAATAATGGCAGCAATGGCTGCGATCTATAGTGGAGCTGGCTTGGTCACAGTGGCAACAGATAAGGAAAATATCCCATCGCTGCATGCACAATTACCTGAAGCAATGGCTTTTGATATTCGGGACGAGAAATTATTGAAAGAACAGGTACAAAAGGCAGATGTGCTATTGATTGGTCCAGGTTTGGCTGAAAATCCTCTTGAAAAAGCTACTTTACAGTTGGTAATAAATCTTGTTAGTGAACGTCAAGTTTTTATCATGGATGGTGGAGCCATTTCTTTTTTTAGCAAAGAAGTTTTGCCATTTCCAAAGGCACAGACGATTTTTACACCACATCAAAAAGAATGGGAACGGTTGAGTGGATTAAAGCTAACAGAGCAGACACTCGAAAAAAGTCAAGAAGCAGTTAATGCTTTTCCTGTTAAAACTATCGTTGTTCAAAAAAAGCATGGAACGACTATTTTTCAAAGTGGAAATCGGAACTGTTTTCAACTGTCCATTGGAGGTCCGTATCAAGCAACAGGCGGTATGGGGGACACGCTTGCAGGTATGATTGCAGGCTTTACAGGACAATTTAAAACGAACTCTCTACTAGATCGTGTAACTGCCGCTGTCTATCTTCATTCGGCGATTGCAGAGGAGTTGAGCAAAAAATCTTATGTGGTCTTGCCAACAGAAATTAGTAAAGCGATTCCTAAGTGGATGAAGAGATAGTGCCGTAAATAATGAAATTTATAAAAAATTCTTGTCTTTAAAGTGGTCGCATGGTAACATAAAAGTAAGAAGGGAGGTTAATTATGAAGGCAACAATGAAAGATGTCGCTGAGCTAGCTGGAGTGGGAGTTGGAACAGTTTCACGTGTTGTAAACGGTTATCGAGTAAAAGATTCTACATACCAAAAGGTTCAAGACGCTATTCAAATGTTGGATTATACTCCAGATGAATATGCTAGAGGATTAAAAACAAATCGAAGTAATATTGTTGCTTTGATTATTCCAACAATTTGGCATCCTTTTTTCTCTGAGTTTGCTTATTATGTTGAAAAGGAATTGCTGAAAAAACAGTATAAATTATTTATTTGTAATGCAGATGGAGATGCAGTTAATGAAATTGAATACATCGAAATGTTAGAAAAAAATAAAGTAGATGGCATTATTGGGATTACTTACTCAGATATCGATCGCTATATTTCCTCTAGTCTCCCTTTTGTCAGCTTTGACCGCCATTTTTCAGAAAATGTCGCTTATGTGACTTCGGAAAATTATATTGGTGGACAAATTGCAGCAAGAGAACTATTAGAGCGAGGGGCTAAACAGTTAGCATATATAGGGGGAACTAATATTCATGAAAATGAAACAACACAGAGGAAAAGAGGATTTTATGCAGAAGCAGAGGCACAAGGTTACTCTGTTTTGAAATTAGATATGTCAGAACCTTTGTTGAATCCTAAGCAACAAATTGCAGATTTTTTGGTAGCACATCCACAGATTGATGGTATTTTTACAGTCAATGATTTTATGGCACTAGATGTCATGAAAGTAATGGAAAAATTAGGGAAAACAGCACCCGTAGATTATCAAATTATTGGTTTTGATGGCTTGCGCAATGCTGCAGACCAGACTTACTTACTCTCAACAATTGCGCAATCATTGGACTTGATAGCCCAAGCTTCAGTTAATTTATTGCTTCGATTAATTGCAAAAGACAAAGTTGTCGAATCAAGAGTTACTATTCCAGTTCATTTTGAAGAAGGGGGTACAACGAAAAAGAAGGAATTTGACGAAAAAGTATAAAAAGTGTTGACTTTTGATGAAAGCGCTGTTATAATAAGATTATAAAAATGAAACGTTTCCAAAAAACAAGAAGACCTAGCGGTCTTTCTATTTAATGCAAATATTGAAACGTTTCCAAAAAGGAGAGGCTTATGCGTAAAGGTATTGTTCTATCAATGGTTGCAGCTTTGTCAATCGGAGTGTTAACAGGTTGTAGTGGAAGTTCTAATAAAAGTTCAAAGAGCGCATCCAATGATGTAAAAGTTTGGGTTCAATTTTCTGATGAAACTGCTGAAGGAAAAGCTTGGGAAAAAGTCGTTCAAAACTTTAACAAAAAATATAGGGGTAAATACAAAGTTACGACAGAGTATATTCCTCGTAGTGGAAGCGGAGGCGGATACGAAGATAAGGTTAATGCCGCCATTTCAACGAATAGCCTTCCTGATGTGATTACACTTGATGGTCCCAACACAGCTGCTTATGCAAAATCAAAAGTTATTGCACCATTAGATAAGTATCTAAAAGATAACAACATGGATGATGTTCTTGATAGTATCAAGCAACAAGGTACTTATGATGGGAAATTCTATGCTTTTGGCTATTCAGAGTCAAACGTTGGTATTTATTATAATAAAAAAATGTTCAAAGAAGCTGGTATAGATGAAGCAAGCTTGCCAACTTTGAAAAAACCTTGGACTTGGGATGAATTTAAAGCGATTAGCCAAAAATTAAAAAATCATTTTAAAGAAGCTGCGATTGATTTCCGCCTTAATTCAAATGATGAAATGTTGCCATATGCTTATATGCCCCTGATTTGGTCAAATGGTGGTACGGTTGTCAATAAAAAGGGAACAAAGGCTGCAGGCTATTTTAATGCCAAAGAAAGCGTAGAAGCAGTTCAATTTATTCAAGATATTATTAAACAAGGGTATACAACAGTTAGCCCAGTTGAAAAGGGGTTTGAAACCGGAAAATATCCAATGGTTTTGAGTGGTTCGTGGACAATTGCTGACTTACAAACTAATTACAAAGATATTGATTTCGGTATTTTACCATATCCGGTATCTAATAAGACAAAGAAATTAGTCTCTCCTTCAGGAAGCTGGCAATTGGCAGTCACTACTAAATCTAATAAAAAAGTAGCAGCGGCTGAATTTGTCAAATTTGCAACCAATACAGAATCAAGTGAAATCTTAAGTTTGGGGAATAGCGTTTTGCCAATTCGTAAATCAACTATCAAGAATATGCAAAATAAGGTTTCTGAACCAATGAAATTCTTGATGGAACAAAATGCAGCGACTGCTCATGCGCGTCCAGTTGTTGTAGCTTATCCACAAGTATCTCGGGCATTCCAACAAGCTATGCAAGATATTAGTTATTATAAGGAAAATCCAAGTGTTCAAAAAGTACTAGATTCACGTGCAAAAGAAATGCAAACAGCAATTGATGATTCCTTGAACAAATAGAATCTGTTCTAATCTTTGAGATGAGGCAATGTCCTAAAAAGCGGCTCTGTTTCATCTCCGTTTTATTTCAAGAAGAAGGAGATTTATTATGGTTCAAAAGAAGCGTCAGAAATTAAAAGAAAATTTATTAGGTTATGGTTTTTTATCACCTGCATTGATTCTTTTGTTAATTTTCTTAGTCATTCCGGTTGGAATGGTAGTCTATTACGCCTTTACGGATTATTATTTATTAACACCGAATGAGCGTAAATTTATTGGATTAGCTAATTTTGCTCGTTTGCTTAAAGATCCTACATTTCTGAAAAGCGTCTTAAATACGGCACAATTTGTTATCTGGATTATTCCAGTTCAGCTGGGTGCAGCTCTTGGGATGGCTTTGATTGTTAATAAAAAGCGAAAAGGAAATATGTTTTTCAAGGTTGCATTTTTTGCGCCAGTTGTTATGTCTTTAGTTGTTATTTCTATTTTGTGGTTGTATTTGCTCAATCCAAATAATGGTTTATTAAATGCTTTATTAAATAAAATTGGCATTGCTTCTCAACCATTTTTGAGAAGTCCAAAACAGGCTATGTATGCTATCGTGTTTGTCTCTGCTTGGCAAGGTGCAGGTTATCAAATGTTACTCTTTCTTGGTGGAATGCAAAACATTCCTCAAGATGTCTATGAAGCCGCAGAATTGGATGGTATTACTAAGTGGCAACAATTTCGCTATATCACCATGCCACTCTTGAAGCCCACTGCTTTGTTTGTGCTCTTAACGACCTTAATTTCAGCTTTTAAATTGATTGTACAACCAATGGTTATGACGCAGGGTGGCCCAATGAACTCTACAATTACCATGGTGTACTACATTTATCAACAAGGATTCACTGATCGTTTAGTCGGTTACTCTAGTTCGATTGCTCTAGTGTTTACAACTTTGATTGGTATGATTAGTCTCGTGCAAAGACGTGTCTTGAAGGAGGATGAATAATATGAAGCGAAAAAGGATAAAACCAAATACTATTTTGGAATATGTTCTCTTGCTTTTGTTAGCAGCACTCTTTCTTTTTCCAATGCTTTGGATGGTTGTTTCTTCTATGAAGCCAGAGGCAGAAGTTTACAAAAATTTAACAGGTTGGCAGGCCTTTTTGCCAAGTTTTAATCCACTAAATTGGTTTAAACCATACCAAGAAGTATTGGCACGATTTAGTATTTTAACCTATTTGTCTAATAGCTTGTTTTATGCGGGGACTTTTGCTATCGGATCGATTATTATTAATTCACTAGCAGGGTTTGCATTTGCTAAAATAAATTTTTCGGGGAAAAAGTATTTATTTGGATTTCTATTGGGATTGCTTATCATTCCAATGGAAACTATGCTCATTCCTCAATTTACGATTATCAATACTCTGGGATTGGTCAATAATCGTTTAGCAGTTATTATTCCAGGTTTAGCAAGTATTTTTAATATCTATCTTTTTAGAAATTTCTTTATTGCTATTCCAGAGGAAATTATTGAATCTGCTAGAATGGACGGAGCTAGTATTTTACGTATTTTCTTTCGGATTATGTTGCCAATGTCAAAACCAGCAATTGCAACGGTTGGTGTGCTTTCCTTTATTTCCAGCTGGAATGATTATATTTGGCCTTTAATGGTGTTAACAGATTCTTCAAAATTTTCCATGCAAGTTGCTATTACCACAATCAATACGACACAGCCTGTTTACATCAATCAAGTAATGGCTGTGTTGACCATATCAACTATTCCACTGATTTTGGTTTATATCGTTGCTCAAAAATATATTATCCAAGGTTTAGGTGGATCAGGTACAGGGATTAAGTAGGTAATATATGAAAATAAACATTCAAAAAGCAAACGAATATATAGCTAATCACCGACATCAAGTAGTGAATCAGTACAGAGGCAAGCTTCACCTGTTGCCTCCAATTGGCTGGATGAATGATCCTAACGGGTTTGTCTATTTCAAAGGAGAGTATCATCTTTTTTATCAATTTCACCCTTATGATAGCATTTGGGGGCCCATGCATTGGGGACATGCAAAGTCGAGAGATTTGCTCCATTGGGAGGAATTACCAGTTGTCTTAGCACCAAGTGAAACTTACGACCAAAACGGTTGTTTTTCAGGTAGTGCATTGGTTGTAGATGATAGATTGGTACTTATTTATACAGGCCATGTTGAAGCTGGTGAGGAGCGGATAGAAACCCAGTGTATTGCGACATCTAAAGATGGTATTGTTTTTGATAAATACGTTGGTAATCCTGTTATCTCACAAGAACAAATTCAAAGAATTGCGGATATTGCAGATTTTCGAGATCCGAAAATGTTCAAATATGGGAATATCTATTATACTGTTGTAGCTTCTAAAACAGCTGATTCACGAGGTCAAATTCTTCTATTTGAATCAACAGATGGTTTCAATTGGCAATTCAAATCCGTTCTTCTAGAAGGAAATCAGGAAGAAGGAATCATGTGGGAGTGTCCAGATTTATTTGAATTAGACGGTAAATGGGTGCTTATGATATCACCAATTGAAATGAAACGGCAGCAATATCAGTATTGGAATATCAATTCAACGCTGGTCTTTATTGGGGAAATAGATTGGAAAATTGGACGCTTTAAAGTCGAACATCAACACGAAGTGGATGGTGGTTTGGACTTTTACGCTCCACAGACCTGCGTGAATGATACAGGAGAGCGATATCTGGTTGCTTGGATGCAAATGTGGAATCGGACCATTCCTTCTCACGAACTGGGACATGGATGGTCTGGCATGATGACCTTGCCTCGTAAACTTTCTATAAAAAACAATTGCTTGTATCAAGAAATTCCTCGTAGCCTATTTCAACAATTGGATGTACAGGGGAAAATTATTTTATCCGATAAAGAAGCTGTTTTGCGTCTTGAAAACAGTGTGAGACAACAGCAGTATATTCGTCTAGAATTAGAACAATTAGGTGATTTTGAACTTCAATATGCTAAAAATGAGCATAATCAATTCATTAAAATTGCTTATTCTCAAAAAAATCAAATATTAGAATTCAGTCGTGTAGGAGTGGGGTATGCAATTAAAGGAAAAGAAGAGCCGTATTCTGATACTCGCTATATGAGGTTAACATCATTGAACGAACCATTTATATTAGAACTTGCCCGCGATACAAATTCTTTAGAGTTGTTTATAAATGGTCAGACTATGTCTATGACTTTTTATGAAAAAAAGTTTGCCCATGATTTAGTATTGAAAAGAGAAAATAACTTTATAAAGGGGTGTTTAGAATTATATAATATTTCTTAACTTCTGCGATCTTTAGTTTATAAAATGCTTCTTATAAAATAACCCAATCGTTTTTCGATTGGGTTTGTGTGTATAAAAGTGAATAATTCATATAGTTCTCTACTAACTTTATAAATTCTGTTTAAAAAAATAAACTGTTTTTCTCCAAGAATCAATGCTATCTTGGAGCAGTCTTTCCCAAGGAATCTGATGATATCGATGATTTCCTTGATAAGCAACAGTTAACATATGTCTGCTATTGGGATATATAGCTAAATCTGAGACATATTTTTGATTGACCTTTTTCAGAATATTTAAAGAAGCTTGATAAGCTGGCCAAATTTCGTCATTTGGAGATGCAATTAGTAAAATATTAGCTTGTATTTTTTCTACAGGAATGATACTTTGTGGATTGAAACTACAAAGTTGCTTAAAGAATCTTTGTTTTATTAACTTTATAATGGAAAAAGCTGTGTAAGGCAGTTCGTTATTATGATAAGTCCAAGAAGAGGCCTTTGAATTTTTGTACCCTTTCAATCCTTCTAAAACTGCCATAGATGGGGAATTTAATACTAAGCAATGAATATCCGAAAACAAAGAGGCGGCAACTAAGGCAAATTCAGCTCCTTTTGAACGACCATATATTCCTATCCTATCAGAAGCAATATCGCTTTTTCCTTTAAGGAAATCAATTGCCTCTTTAATAATTTCTAACGGAATTTGATTTAGATTTTGATGCACCCCATCTAAGCCAAAATAAGCAAGTGCTAAACAGGCGAAGCCATGATTTGATAATAGCTGAGCGATGTTTTGGGCTTTTTCAATTCGACCATCACTTCCGCTAAGTACGATGATAGCAGGCATTTGTTGTTGATTCTTTCTACAGAAAAGGCGACCAATTGCTTGTTTAAATTGTACTTCATGGTAGTTGGTGTCTGGATCCAAATAATACCTTTCAAATTGGATTTCTTCTAGTATTTCTTCTTTTTGAATTACTTGAATTTGTAGATGAAAGCTAGAAAATAAGGGGATGTTTTTGATGTTTTTAGATAATTTCTTCTTTTCTTGACTTGTTGGTTGGAGATTGAAAAATAACCCCATTTCGCTTACTCCTGTGTAAGAACCAGAGATAGCAGGAGTTTTGTTTAGAGAGATGCTTCCTTTTGCGTTTGTCAGAAAAATAGCTTGAGACTGCCAAATAGTATCAGGAGATAAAGCCATTGATGTATTAATATTATAATAATCTCGACTAATCATTCGGACAGTTGCTTCTTGATAAGGATGTAAACCAGTAATTCTGATATTAAAAGGTGAGTCAGCAAATAAATTAGGACTTTCTACAAAAATTTTTACAACCATTTTAACCTCCCTCTGTTAAGTGCGTTTCACACAGTAATAAAAACAATTAATCTAACCAGGGTAAAGTTTCCCATAGTAATTTTGTTTCTTTCATTAAGTTTTCAAATGAATCAATTATCTCGGGGGGATAATTATTCAAAATTTTTAACAGTTCTTGACTAAGATATTGCTGTTGCTCTTTATGAATTTTTAAAATTTTTTGACCTGTATCGGTTAGAACCAATTGATATCCGATTTTAGAGGTGCGAGATGGTAACTTTTTGACAAGATATTTTGTTTCTAATCTTTTTATCATCTGACTAATTGCAGAACGAGAAATATTTTGAAGTTTAGAAAGTTCTATCATGGAAATCTTATTATTTTTGCCAATTTCAACAATTGTATGAACTTCTGCAAGGGTTAAATTTTTAAATGCTTTAATCCAATGTTGCTGCTTTTCCAATTGTAAATAGGCTTGTATGAACGATTGAAATAATTGATTGAAAGAATATAGTTCTTTTTTATTCATAGCTCCTCCTTGTTAAGCTGCTTAACATTATAACAAAATCTTTGTATAGAAGTCAATAGAGTAGGCTTCTATCTTGCGAATGTTTAGACCATATCTATGAAATACTTGTTATTTTTTAGGACTTTGTGTAGTTTAGCAAGCTCATTGAGGAAGGATCAGCTTGAAGTCTAGGAAACTAGGCTTTTTACACTTTTATGAATTCTGTCAATGATTTTTTATAGATAGTTTGGTATAATAAACATTACAAATGAAGAAGAACTATAGGGGAAGAAAGGAGAGAAATGGCTGAGTATTTATCTGTATCGACCTTGACTAAATATTTAAAGTTAAAGTTTGATAAAGATCCTTATTTAGAGCGGGTTTATTTGACAGGAGAAGTTTCCAATTTTCGCAAACGTCCGAATCATCAGTATTTCTCTCTCAAAGATGAAAAGGCTGTTATTCAGGCAACAATCTGGGGCGGAGTTTACAAAAAGCTAGGTTTTGACTTGGAAGAAGGCATGAAAATCAATGTTGTCGGCCGGATTCAGCTTTATGAGCCAAGTGGCTCCTACTCTATTATCATTGAAAAAGCGGAGCCAGATGGTGTAGGGGCTTTAGCAATTCAGTTTGAGCAGCTAAAAAAACGATTAGGGGAAGAAGGCTTGTTTGAGACTCGATTTAAACAAACCTTACCACGATTTCCTAAGAAAATTGGGGTAGTGACTAGTCCTAGTGGTGCAGTGATTCGTGATATTATTACAACTGTTAGCCGTCGTTTTCCAGGAGTAGAGATTATTCTTTATCCAACCAAAGTACAGGGAGAAGGAGCTGCTACTCAGGTGGCAGATAGTATCCGTCGTGCTAATACACGAAGGGATTTAGATGTCCTTATCATTGGCCGAGGTGGTGGGTCAATTGAAGATCTTTGGTCATTTAATGAAGAAATTGTTGTCCGTGCCATTTTTGAATCTCAAATTCCAATCATTTCAAGTGTAGGGCATGAAACAGATACGACTTTGGCAGATTTTGTTGCAGATAGACGCGCCGCAACGCCAACTGCCGCTGCAGAACTAGCAACGCCTGTAACAAAATTGGATCTCTTAGCGCACATACAGCAGCAACAAAATCGTTTGGCTACTGCTACATCTAATCGTCTTACTTATAATCGTGAGCGATGGGGTAAGTTGAGCCAGTCTGTCATTTTTCGTCAACCGGAACGATTATATGATGGCTATCTTCAAAAATTAGATCAATTAAATTTGCGACTCAAGCAACAAATTCGTGAACATTATAGTGAAGGGATGCAGCAAGCAAGGTTGTTAGAACATCGTTTGGAGGCTTTATCTCCCTTAAGGATGATTCAGACTTATCAAGAACGTGCAGTCCAGTTGGAACGCCTTTTACGTAGCAATACGGCAGTGATTTATGATTACAAGGTAGCAGAAGTCAAGCGATTATCTGATGCATTGCTTATGTTGGATACCAGTCGAATTGTGGCTCGTGGCTATGCGATTGTTCAAAAAGACGACAAGGTGGTGTCAGGTGCCAAAGATATAGAAACGGGTGACAAGGTCAGTGTGGTTATGCGTGATGGTCATCTGGAAGTTGAGGTAAAAAATGTCAAAAGAAAAGAAATTTGAAGAAAATTTAGCTGATTTAGAAGTCATTGTGCAAAAGTTAGAAAACGGAGATGTCCCTTTGGAAGAAGCGATTTCTGAGTTTCAAAAAGGAATGCAACTTTCAAAAGAACTTCAAGCAACCTTAGATAAGGCAGAAAAAACACTAGTCAAGGTTATGCAGGCTGACGGCACAGAAACGGAAGTGGAATGAAACAAGACGAAAAATTGGTTAGAATTGGACGGACTATTGAGAATTTTTATGTTCAAAAGATGGTATCGACTGATTTGATTGAAGCGATTCTTTACTCGATCAATGCAGGCGGCAAGCGGATTCGCCCTCTGCTGCTTTTGGAATTGTTAGAAGGTATGGGTTTGGAATTGACAGAGGCCCATTTTCAGGTGGCCGCAGCGCTTGAGATGATTCATACTGGAAGTTTGATTCATGACGATTTACCAGCTATGGATGATGATGATTATCGTCGTGGCCGTTTAACCAGCCACAAAAAATTTGGAGAGGATATGGCTATTTTAGCAGGGGATTCGCTCTTTTTGGATTCTTATGCCTTAGTAGCAGAAGCGGCATTACCTAGTCAGATTAGGGCAAACTTAATTGCAGAATTATCTCAAGCTGCTGGAACCTTTGGCATGGTTGGAGGTCAAGTTCTTGATATGCAAGGAGAAGGTCGTGACGTTAGTTTGGAAGAGTTACAGGTTATTCATGCTAACAAAACTGGTAAGCTCCTGACCTATCCTTTTATTGCAGCTGGTTTGATTGCTGAACTAGCAGAACCGCAGCAAGAAAAATTAAGAAAAACGGGTCAATTACTTGGACTAGCTTTTCAGGTGCGAGATGATATTCTAGATGAGACAGCTAGCTTTGAGGACTTGGGGAAGACACCACAAAAAGATGTAGCAGCAGGGAAGGCCACTTATCCAGCTATCTTGGGCTTGGATGGTGCTAAGCATTTCTTTGAAGAACAGTTGAGCGCAGCTGAGATTTTATTAGCAGAAGTAGAAATGGACATAAATTTTTCAGGGTCTGCTATCAGAAAAATAATAGAAAGTTTGAGGCTGAATGACGAAGGAAAGAGTAGATGTTCTAGCTTATAAGCAAGGTTTGTTTGAAACGAGAGAACAAGCTAAACGAGGGGTCATGGCAGGTTTAGTTGTTGCCGTTGCCAATGGTCAACGTTTTGATAAACCTGGTGAAAAAATTGATGAAAGTATGGAGTTGAAACTCAAGGGAGAAAAGCTCAAATATGTCAGTCGTGGTGGTTTAAAATTAGAAAAAGCTTTGCAGGTGTTTGACATTTCAGTTGAGGAGCAGGTCACGTTGGACATTGGAGCCTCGACAGGTGGCTTTACGGATGTTATGCTGCAAAATGGTGCGCAGCAAGTCTACGCAGTAGATGTCGGCACGAATCAGCTGGCATGGAAACTCCGTCAAGATGAGCGAGTGGTCAGCATGGAGCAATTTAACTTTCGTTATGCTGAAGCAGCTGATTTTGAGAAGATACCTAGTTTTGCCTCCATTGATGTCAGTTTTATCTCGCTTCGTCTCATTCTACCAGCTTTGCATAAGATTTTGGCTAAAAATGGAGAAGTTGTGGCACTCATTAAGCCGCAGTTTGAGGCCGGTAGAGAGCAAATTGGCAAGAATGGAATTGTAAAAGATAAAAAAGTGCATCAAGCAGTTTTAGAAAAAGTAACGGACTTTATGGTTGAAGCCGGATTCTCTGTCAAAGGTCTGGATTTCTCCCCTATTCAAGGTGGACATGGGAATGTGGAATTTCTGGCCTATTTAGAAAAAAGGTTTCACCCCGAAAACCTAGTAAAGACGATGATTACAACTGTCGTGGAAACAGCACATAAGGAATTTAAGGATGAATAAAAAAGAAAGATTAGAAAAAATTAGACATTTTGTGTCGGACTATGAAGTTGGAACACAAGAAGCCATTGTAGAATATCTGAAACAATCAGGAATCACAGCAACACAGGCAACCATTTCACGAGACATTAAAGAGTTGGGAATTGTCAAAATTCCGCAGAAGGATAACACCTATATCTATGAATTACCAAAATCAGCTAGTACAAGCTTAAAATTAGCGGATAACAATATTTTAGACTTTGAGTTGTTAAGAAATATGATCAACCTTCGCCTTGTCCCTGGAAGCACAGCTTTTGTGAAGCGACAAATTGTAGAAGATTTTTCTGATGATATTTTTAGTATTTTAGCGGATGATGACACAATCCTCCTTATTTTCCGTAATGAAGAAATGGCTCATAAGGTATTGGAAGAGATAAAAAATTGGTAGGTAGCCTATGTTACTTGAAATTTCCATTAAAAATTTTGCAATTATTGAAGAGGTTTCTCTCAATTTTGAGCAAGGCATGACCGTTTTGACAGGTGAAACGGGTGCTGGGAAGTCTATTATCATTGATGCTATGAATATGATGTTGGGAAGCCGAGCAACAACAGATGTGATTCGTCATGGCGCGCCAAAAGCTGAGATTGAAGGACTGTTTGCGATTGAACAGAGTAAAGCTTTGGTTGAAATCTTTGAGCAGCAAGGGCTTGATATGACAGATGAGTTGATTATTCGACGAGAAATTTTCCAAAACGGTCGCAGTATCAGCCGTATTAATGGTCAAATGGTCAATTTATCCGTTTTGCGATCGGTTGGACAGCATTTGGTGGATATTCATGGTCAGCACGACCAAGAAGAGTTGATGCGTTCCCAGTTACATATTGCTATGTTGGACGAGTTTGGAGATGAAGTATTTTTTAAACTCAAAGCGGATTATCAGCAAACTTTTGATCAGTATCGTCAGTTGCGTAAGCAAGTTATAACGATTCAGAAGAATCAAGAAGAAAATAAGGCGCGAATTGATATGCTGGAATATCAGATTGCAGAGATTGAGGCGGCTAATTTAAGAGCTGGCGAAGATTTGGCATTAAACCAAGAACGCGATAAATTACTCAACCATAAGCAGATTGCAGACACTTTGACAAATGCCTACGCTATGCTGGATAATGAGGAATTTTCGAGTGTATCTAATATTCGAGCTGCCATGAATGATATGGAAGCTATCGAAGAGTACGATGTTACTTACAAAGAAATTGCGGCTAGTCTTTCTGAGTCTTACTATGTACTGGAAGACGCAACAAAGCGTTTGGAAGACATTCTAGATAACATGGATTTTGATGGTGATCGTCTCTTAGAAGTTGAAAGGCGTCTAGATCTGATTTATAGCATTACTCGTAAATACGGTGGGCATGTGGATGATGTGTTAGCTTATTTAGAGCAAATTTCTAAAGAATATGCGCTTCTGACTGGAAAGAATCTCTCATCAAATGATTTGGATCAAGAGCTGAGAAAGCTAGAGAAAGATTTGGTCTCTCTAGCAGGTCGTCTGAGTCAGGAACGGCACGAATTAGCCCAGCAATTAGAAGCAGAGATTCAGCAAGAATTAAAAGATCTCTATATGGAAAAGGCGAATTTTCGAGTTCAATTTACCAAAGGAAAGTTTAGCCGCGTGGGAAATGAGCATGTTGAATTTTACATTTCGACTAATCCGGGCGAAGATTACAAACCGCTCGTTAAGATTGCCTCCGGTGGTGAATTGTCACGTTTGATGTTGGCAATCAAGTCTGCTTTTTCTCGTAAAGAAGGCAAGACAAGCATTGTTTTTGATGAAGTAGACACAGGCGTATCTGGACGTGTTGCGCAAGCTATTGCTCAGAAAGTTCATAAAATTGGCTCCAATGGACAAGTTCTTGCCATCTCGCACCTGCCACAAGTGATTGCTATTGCAGACTATCAATTTTTCATCGAGAAAATATCAGATGAATATTCAACCGTTTCAACAGTTCGCTTGTTGTCTGATGAAGAGCGTATCGAAGAGATTGCTAAAATGTTAGCGGGTGAAAATGTGACTGAAGCAGCTCTCACTCAGGCTAGAGAACTATTGAAACAGTAAATAGGCTGACGTTGTTTGTCTCCTTCGTTATGCCAAAGTTCTGGTATAATGCCCCTGGATATTTGTATAATCTAATTTTTACAAAGTTGCTTAAGCACCTAGAAGGCTGCTAAGTCAGCAATGGAATAAAACGAAGTTTTCGTCAAAAGCACTCTTCCAAATTTGGAAGAGTGACTTGCTTCGCAAGTTTTATCTGTAACTTCAAAGTAGTAGTTTGAGTAGTTCGTTTCTGCACCAGTTGTTTACTATACAAGAGGCTTTGAAGTTGGAGACTTGCGTTTCAATCTCTTCTTTTATCAGGAGGAAAACCATGACAAATTATTTTGTAATTGGAGATGTACATGGAAAGGCAAATATGCTAAAAATGCTACTCAAAAAATGGGATGGAAAAAGCCAGCTCATTTTTTTAGGAGATTTGATTGACCGTGGTGAGGATAGTAGAGCAGTTTTAGAGTGTGTGAAGAACCTTGTTGTAAAGCAAGGAGCGATTTGCATTTCTGGAAATCATGAGTATATGTTTCTAACTTGGTTAGATAATCCCGAGAGAGGATATGAACATTATCGCCGTAATGGTGGAGATACGACAATCAATTCCATTTTAAGACGACCTTTAGATACTCCTGTTGATGGAGTGGAAGATGCTAAGCGCGTGTTAGAAGAGGCACCAGATCTCGTGACTTTCATCCGTCAGATGCCCTTCTTTGTTGAAACAGAACAGTATATTTTTGTGCATGCCGGTATTGATTTAGATTTGAAAGATTGGCACCAAACTAGTGATTATCAAAAGATTTGGTTGCGTGAACCCTTTCATCAGGGATACAATCAAACCGGAAAGACAATCGTATTTGGTCATACCCCAACTTTTTATCTCTTTTCTGAGAGACCTGGGACAAGTCGCCTTTGGAGAACGCAGGATCAAAAAATTGGTATGGATGGTGGAGCTGTCTATGGTGGGGTTCTCCATGGAGTTTTATTCGGAGACGAGGGCATTTTAGAACATTATTTCGTCAAAAATCATACATTGGTGGCTGAAGATAATTGAATGTTGTACAACAAAAGAGTTGAAAGAACTTTTCAAGTAAGTTTTCTTTCAACTCTTTTTGTTTATTTTCCAGCTATATTTTTGACATCTTTAATCATCAATTTAGTAGACTCGAGACCACCACCGCTAAGGTACCAAAGATCCGATGTTAAATTAACAATCGCTTTCTTTTTAGCAGCATTTGTTTCTTGAATTAATGAATTATTCAATAAATCTTTATTCACTGAATTATCACCGCCGATAGCAAGAGTTCGGTTGAGAGAGAAAATAATGTCTGGGTTAATTTGTTTGACACTTTCGAAACTGACCTCTTGACCGTGCCGAGAGTCTTTAATTTTGGCATCAGTGGCTTTGAATTTCAGGGTGCTATAAAGAAATGCAAAACGTGATTTCGCACCAAATGCTGATATTGCGCCCTCGTTCAGCATAAGTGTTAAGGCTTTTTTAGTTGACTTTTCATTTGCACTTGCAACACTTTCAATCTCTTTATCTAATGCAGCTAGTTCGCTTTTAGCTTTTTTTGTCCCATCTTCTCCAAAGATACTTGCCAGGGAGAGAATGTTTTGTTTGGTAGACCCCCAGTAATCTTTATTATCTGCTTTAAAAAGGACAGTAGGAGCAATTTCTTTAAATTTCTTAACATACTGTGCTGTACGTGGAGAAGCAATGATTAAATCTGGTTTCAAGGCAGCGATTGCTTCCATATCAGGCTCTTTCATGGTGCCAACATTTTTGATGTTTTTTGAAAGATTTTTCAAGTAAGCAGGCAAGGTTTTCTTTGGGATCCCAGCGAGACTACTTTCCTTTCCTAGAGCCCGAATGGTATCGGCTGCACCAAGGTCAAACGTAACAATTTTTTTAGGATTGATTGGAACTTTAGTCTCCCCTGCTGCCGATTTAATAGAGACTTCACTTGCAGAAGATGAGGTATTTGTCTTTGTGTTTTGTTTATTATGAGCACCACAAGCTGCTAAAAGCACAACAGCAAAAGCTGTAAGGATAGATAACAATAGTTTTTTTGTATTCTGTTTCATCAGAAATCCTCCAAATTTAAATTATAGATATACACAGATTTTTTTCCCGTTGATTTCACCAAGGGTTATGTCCATTTCGTACAATGAATCTAAAGTTTCTTTTTTCATGATTTGTTCTGTCGTACCTTGACAAAAGAGTTTTCCATCTTTAAAGGCGACAATCTCATCCACATATTGACTAGCGATATTGATATCATGAATGACAATAATAATCGTTTTTCCCAGATCATCCACAAGTGAACGCAAGATTTTCATCATGGCAATACTTTGCTTAATATCCAGATTATTCAGTGGCTCATCCAAAAGAATAAAATCTGTATCCTGTGCCAAAACCATGGCAATAAAGACACGTTGCAATTGCCCTCCTGAAAGTGTATCAATAAAGCGATTTCGCAAGTCAAGGATATTCAGATAAATCAAGGCTTGCTCCACTTTTTGAACATCATCTTTTGTTAAGTGATCTTGGCTATATGGAAAGCGCCCAAATGAAACTAGTTCTTCAACGGTTAATTTCGATTGATAGTTGATTTTTTGCTTTAAAATCGTTAGCTCTTTAGCTAATTCTCTAGAATTCCAAGCTTCAATTTCTTTTCCTTTGATACTGAGAAACCCTTGATCTTTTTTGAGTAAGCGACTCATGATAGAGAGAAGAGTAGATTTTCCAGCACCATTTGGTCCGATAAAGGCGGTGAATTTACTGGGAGAAATTCTTAAACGAATGTCGTCTAAGACTAACTCTTCCCCAAATGATTTGCTAATGTTTTCTAATTGCATTTAACGTTTTGCCTCCTTTGCTAACAGATAGAAGAAGAAAGAACCTCCTACTAACTCGATGACCATGCTGACATTAATTTGTAGTTGAAAGATTCGCTCTACCAGCAGTTGTCCGCTGATTAGAAAGATAAAGCCGAGTAAACTGGCCACTAAAAAGAGCCATTTATGCTGGTATTCTTTGATGAGTAGATAGGCTAGATTAGACATCATAAAGCCAAAAAACATCATGGGTCCAGCTAAAGCAGTCGTTGACGAAGTCAGTAAAACAATAGCCCATAGCAGTTTTTTTTGCTCTTTTTCTACCTCTATGCCTAAAATCATAGCTGTCTTTTTATCTAAACGGAAGACATTGAGCACAGCATTCTTTTTCAGTACATATAGACTGACTAGTCCGATGATGACAGTAGCAATCAGAACAATTTCCATATTCATTCGTTGAAATGAAGGAAATAATTTTGTTTGAAGCTTATCGTATTCGTTAGGATCCATCAATACTTGCAGAAAGGTACTCGTACTTCTAAATAGTGTGCCTAATGCCATACAGATGAGTAAGATGAACACAAAACCTTGTTGTAACAGTTTTTTAATCATAGGCTGCAAACAAAGGAAAAATCCACATTGAATACTCAAAATGATAATAAACTCAAACAAGGGATTTGATATCTTTCCAATAAACTGATTGGCAAAAAATAGATAGACAGTCTGCATGAGCACGTAGAGAGCATCCAGGCCTAGGATACTTGGTGTTAAAAATCGATTTTCAGTAATCGTTTGGAAACTGATTGTTGAAAAACTAGCAGCAACTGCAATGATTAGATAGGCCAATAACTTTTGCGATCGCAGTTTTATGATAAAGCCTGTCAAAGGATACTCTGTTGGCATCAGGTAGAAAAATATAGCTACTATAGCCACAAAAAGTAGCAAGATGATGAGCCCTCTTGTTTGGATTTTCATTTTATTCATGAGTGGCACCTCGCCATAAAAGATAAATGAATGTTAAACTTCCAAAAATTCCCAGAATCAAACTAACTGAGATTTCGTAGGGACGGATCACCATGCGTGACATAATATCACAGATTAAAATCAAGCCTGCTCCTGTCAGGGCAGTAATACTTTTGATGCGCGTGATATGATCTCCATAAAATTTTCGCACAATATTTGGTACAATCACGCCTATGAAAGGAAGTGAGCCCACTGTAATCATTGTCACACTGGTTGTGAGAGCAATGAGAAATAGGCTCAATCCTTCCATTTGATAAAAAGATATCCCTAGATTATGGCTAGCATCTTCTCCTAGATTCATGATTGTAAAAGTAGCAGACAACCGCCAGACAGCAATCAGAATAACAAAACTCAAAAAAAGCCACTCATATTGATGTGTCTGAATCATTGCAAAAGATCCTTGCGTCCACGATGTCATACTTTGCACTAGATCAAAACGATAGGCAAGAATTTCAGCAGCTGCACTAATGACACCACTATAAATAATTCCGACAAGTGGCAGCAACCATTTTTCCTTAAATGATAATTTTCTGATAAATCTAATAAAAATAATCGTAAAAAAAATAGAAGAGAGAAAGGCGAAGAGCATTTTTTGAGCCAAATTCGCTGTTGGAAAGAAGAAGAGGCTGAGAAGCATACCGAACTTTGCAGCATTTACTGTTCCAATTGTACTAGGCGCCGCAAAATGATTCTGTGTAACAGATTGCATCAAAAGCCCTGCAATACTCATACTAGAACCTGCCAAAATGATACTAATGGTCCTTGGTAAGCGTGACTCTAAAAACAACAGCCAAGTGTTCGTCTCACCACTAAGTAGTTTATGCCAAGAAAAACTGCTAGCACCAACCATAATTGAAATGAAAGCCAGTATAAGACAAAGAATTCCTAAAAATTTTGTCTGTTTCATTTATCAACTATTCCCTCTTTCTCTGAAAATTTACTTTAACTTAAATACAAGAATAGGCTAACAAAAAAACATTAGAGTGTCAATTATTTTCTGAAAATTTAATAATTCTGTCTATTGAGAACAATAAAGAGCTATACACATCTTTTACATATTTTATTCAGAAAAATTATTCCACAAAATATTATTTTTTTGATATAATAAATTAAATAGATAAAAATTATAAAGTAGGGAAAACATGGCAAAAATCAAAATTGTAACGGATTCATCTATTACGATTGAACCGCAAGTTGTAGAGGATTTAGAGATTACAATCGTCCCTTTGTCTGTAATGGTAGATGGTGTTGTTTATTCCGACACTGATCTGAAAGAAGGAGAATTTCTTCGCTTGATGCAGTCCAGTAGAAATCTTCCTAAGACAAGTCAACCGCCCGTTGGAGTCTTTGCAGAGGTTTTTGAACGATTAGGTGAACATGCTGATAAAATCATTTCAATTCATATGTCCCATGCTTTATCTGGAACAGTTGAGGCCGCACGGCAAGGTGCTACTTTATCAAATGTTGATGTCACAGTCATTGATAGCTCTTTTACAGATCAAGCTTTGAAGTTTCAAGTGGTAGAAGCTGCCAAATTAGCCAAGGCAGGTGCTGATTTAGAAGATATTTTAGCAAAAATTGAAGAAGTGCGTGAAAAAACGGAACTTTATATTGGTGTATCAACTCTTGAAAATCTTGTAAAAGGAGGTCGCATTGGTCGTGTAACAGGACTTCTCAGCTCGCTTCTGAATATTCGAGTGGTGATGCAGATGAAACAGCATGAACTACAACCAATTGTAAAAGGGCGGGGCGTAAAAACTTTTAAAAAATGGGTCAATGATTTAGCTGTCAATCTGCAAGATAAAAAAGTGGCAGAAATTGGAATTTCGTATGCAGGGACTGCTGAATTGGCGAACGAGATGAAACAAGTCTTGCAAGAGTATGTGACCATGCCAATTCCTGTTTTAGAAACGGGTTCTATTATTCAAACGCATACGGGAGAAAATGCTTGGGCAGTCCTAGTTCGTTATGAATAAGTTTAATATTTTGTGAAAAATATAAAAAAGTTCGTTTTGTGCTTGACCTAATGGTATTTTTTAGATATGATAATACTTGTTAGGATTAGTAACTACTAACTCATAAAATATTTTGGAGGATTTGTTAAATGGCTAACAAACAAGATTTAATCGCAAAAGTAGCAGAAGCTACAGAATTGACTAAAAAAGATTCAGCAGCAGCAGTTGACGCTGTATTTGCAGCAGTTACAGAATACCTTTCAAAAGGTGAAAAAGTTCAATTGATCGGTTTTGGTAACTTTGAAGTTCGTGAACGTGCAGCTCGTAAAGGTCGCAACCCACAAACTGGTAAAGAAATCACAATTGCAGCTTCTAAAGTACCAGCTTTCAAAGCAGGTAAAGCTCTTAAAGACGCTGTAAAATAACAGCGATTTAAAAAGCCTATTGCGTCAAGCTTTCTAGCTTGTGTAGTAGGCTTTTTTCTATAGTTTGAGGGAGAGGTTTAGCATTTGTTTTGTGTTACAATCATTCTAACACGCATTCTTCGGTTTTCATGATATAATAAAGAAAAAATGATTATGAGTGAGTAGGAAATGAGTTTACATCCTTATTTAGAAATTAAAGATCAAAGTGATTATGAAAATGTTATTCAACGATTGAAAAAGAAAGGTGTGCGTATTACAGAAACCAGAAAGGCAGTTATTGCCTATATGATTTGGACGCATGCGCATCCTAGTGCAGAAAAGATTTATCAAGATTTGAGGCCTGAGTTTCCTAATATGAGCTTAGCAACGGTTTATAATAATTTAAAAGTGCTGACTGACGAGGGGGTTGTGGAGGAAATTAAGATAAAAAATGACAACACGACCTATTTTGATTTTATGGGGCATGAGCATTTGAATATTGTTTGTGAAAAATGTGGGCGAATCGCTGATTTTGATGATGTAGATATTCCAGATATTAAGCGCGAAGCCGAGGAGCAAACAGGCTACAGTATTACAAAAACAAAAGTTTTGATGTATGGAATTTGCTCGGATTGTTTGAAAAACGGCTAAGATTATAGGTGCTATCTAAACAAAGAAAATTGTCAAAAATAGAATATTCTCCCGTTGATACTAGCTTTTTTTGAAAAAATTTTGTAAAATAGAGTAGTGACTGCAATACAGTTTTCAAAAATCAAAGGAGATATCTAATGGTAAAATTAGTTTTTGCTCGCC
>ERZ773083.889-NODE-889-length-22347-cov-5.108873_pt1 | contig 22347 bp, 17 predicted proteins | sample MGYA00511465_ERZ773083 | MGnify/ENA primary metagenome ERZ773083 (study PRJEB29015, sample SAMEA2738001) | human oral metagenome | biome: human oral; feature: human-associated habitat; material: dental | place: China | collected 2060 ... | reverse complement strand
CTGAAAGCAAGCTTTCATTTAGCATATTATACATATATATCTAGGCTACCTGAACTGTAACTTATTTATACATATTACAACCCGCTATGTGATACAATAAGATTATATCGGAATATATACAAATTTATTTTAGAAAGGAATATCGTTTATGGATCTTAACAACAGATTTATAGATTTACATACTCACTCCGATAAATCGGACGGTTCTTTAAGCCCCTCAAAACTTATTAAGTATGCTTCTTTGAAAGGGCTTGCCGCCGTAGCATTAAGCGATCATGATACCATGTCCGGCGTAAATGAAGCGATTGAAGCGGCAAAAAGTAAAAATATACGTTTTATCCCCGCTATAGAAATGGGAGCCGTATATAAGCATAAAGAAGTGCATATACTCGGCTATATACTTGATAACTACGAAACCAAGGCAGAATTGATAGCTAAGGAACTTGAAAGTTTTAATTATAAAAGAAATTTGAGAAATATTGAAATTATAAAAAGACTTTATCAGGATAATATAATACTGTCCCTAAAAGAAATTGAAGAATCCACGCAGAGTTCAAGTATAACAAGGGTTCATATAGCCAAGGCACTTGTCAAACATAATTATGCAACTGATATAAACTCCGCCTTTGAAAAGTTTCTTAAAGACGGTTCCGAATATGTACCGGAAAAATCAATTCTAGTAGCGGATGTGATGCATTTTTTCAAGCAATTTAACTTCTATACTTCACTTGCCCATCCTTGTAGATATAAACTTTCTGCAAATGATTTGCAAAAGCTTGTATCCGACTTAAAAACCATGGGACTTAATGCTCTTGAAGTTTATCATTCTTCACAACATCCTAATGACAGCAATGTTCTTAAAAAACTTGCTGCAAAGTATGGTTTGGGCATTACCGGAGGAAGTGATTTCCACGGCTCCAACAAGCCTGATATAGATATAGGTGTAGGCTACGGAGGGCTTAGAATTCCTTTGTCCGTACTCGGTGATATGGAAAAAGATTTTTTAGCAAAGTAAGTATTGCGGTTTTTATTTATTTCACCTAACTTTACTTATTATTTAATTTTTATAAATTAATAACTTAATATTTTTCAGGTTGATTGTTATGTAATTCGGTCTATGTTAAACTCATATTGTTTATACATTAAGAATTGTGTGATGGTTTGTATATATAAGTTATGATTTTTACTATTGTTTTATATATAGCTTAGCTGTTGTACAATTACTTTTAAAGTATATATAATACACTTACTATAAAGGAGGTTTTTATGAGTTATCCGAACAATAAACAAAAAACCGGAAAGGTAATAATAATATCTATAATAGCCTTACTTGCTTTGCTTGTCATAGCAGGTGCCGGCTTTTTCGCTTTTCAATATATTTCTTCAAAAGAAGCTGTAACTGAGGAAGAGAGCATATCAAAGGAGGACAAAAACAAAAAGGATAAAAAAGATAAGAAAACTAAAAAGACTAAAAAAGACAAGCATCTCAGTGAAATAAGCTCTTTAGGCGATACGGCACCGCCTTGTAACGTTCTTGGGAACAGTTATGTCGTTACGGACGGCACAAATATTTTTATAAAAAGTCAATATGGCAACTTTGAACTTTACTCATATCCGGATACCTCAGGCACAGGAGATTCGAATCCTATAAGCAAACATTCACCCGGACAGATGTATTACTATAAAGACTATATATACTACAGTGCTTCGGTAGATGATAAAAATGTACCCGGTTCCGTAGCCATCTACAGGGCAAAGGCGGACGGAAGTTCACAAGAAATGCTTATGCCTTTCGATACGGATACATATTACTTGGTACTTGATGCTCTTTATGACGGAAAGCTTTATTTTACATTTAACAAAGAAGCCGCAGACGGTAAGAGCATCTATCAAATGGATTTGGAAACCCTTGATGTACAGCTTTTGTACAATATACCGGCAGATATTGCTACGGATTTTCCACTTGTAAATGTTACAAATGACGGCTTATATTTTCATGACAAGGAAGGGCTTAAAAAACTCAACCCGGAAAGTAAAGAGGCTGAGGTTGTCATCAAGGACTTAGATGCAATATATTATACTATATATAACGGCTATGTATACTACAGCAGGTCTAAAAAGGGTAAACATGATGAAAATGTTATCAGAAGAGTATTTTTAGATGGAAGTGATGATGAACTTATCTATACCGGAACAGAGGCATGGATATATGATATCACTGCTTTTGTACTCAATGATAAACTTTTTATATTAAGCGAGTCCGAACCGGATACTTCCGATTCTTACGGAAATTTACACTCATGTGAGCTTGACGGAAGTAATCTTATTACAATATCAGACAATGCAAACTATATCGGTATGACAGACAAAGCAATATACTACAGTTTTGTTGATAACTCAAAAATAACATCGGAAAGTACCGCAGCCAAAAAGATTGAAAGCATACGTTCAGTTCCTACTTATAAAAGAGAGGTAAGTACTGATGGTGAAATTTCCGATGAGTATATATTTTTAGATCCCAAGCCTCTTAACAAAGCTTGGGTAAGTTACCAAAGCCCTATTCCATTTTATAATCCTGAGGTACAAGGATTTTATAAAACGGATTTCCTTTACTATGATGAAAGTGGAGAACTTTACAAAAACTCCTGGAAGAATATAGACGGTAGGGACTATTATTTTGGAGAGGACGGCAGGATGTACTCTCAAGAATATACGCCTGACGGCTACTTTGTAGGCTTGGACGGTACGGTAAGTGATTTTATCGCTCCCTCTAAGTTCATATATGCCGAATATCCCTTTGCAGGAATGTATATTAAGACTGATATGTATAATGATAGTGTCGCCGAAGGCTTTTATAAGGGTGATAAGATTTCAAATGTTATAGACAGAGGGCAGGTGTATGAAATTACCAATGCCAATATATTTGCTACAACTTCATTCTCCGAGGAGGAGGTAGCTCCTATGGAAGCCGGATACAGTATGTATCTAAAGGGACCGAATTTATTCTGTACCGTAACCGGAAAAGAAGGATATAATGAGGAGTTTAAAGGAGAATGTATAGGGCTTAAGCAGTCAAGATATCCTGATGTTGAAATTAAACTTGTTAAGAGAGAGGGAAACGACAAGTATGTTCTCAGATGTAAAACCCCTGATGTAGGAGTAACTCCTCTTTCATCTATGATATACTCCGGCTCCCTTTATGTAACAAAGGATGCCAAGCTTGATATATACAAAACGGATGATCCGAATGAGGCACCTATTGAGACTACTTTTGCAGATTACTATGCTTCATTTAGAGAAACTTTTGCCCAAAACGGTCAAAATCCCGATGAGTTTTATTTTACCGGTAACATAATATATTATGATACTGTCAAGGGTACTTATGCCATATCTAAGATAGAGATGTATAATTAAACACTTCGGATAATACAAAAGGGGTGCTGCATCATAACTGAAAATAAGTTATTTTGCAACAGCCCTTTTAATATCGCCATATTCTTATTTGATCATTAAATAAATTTAAACTTTTTTAGTTTTTTGACGAAGGCAAATGACCTACTTAAACTGTAGCTGAAATATTACTTTTAATATACTTCCACATAACTTGCCAACACATAGCCATAGTAGCCTTGATAACTTACATAAAGAAAGTCGGATCCTACCGAATTATATACCGTTATAACTGAATGAAGAGGTATCTGCATTATTTCCCTTGCCTTTGTACTTGGAGACTCTCTTAAAGTAATTGATTCCCTACAATTAACTACATATCCATAGTACATATAGTCTTCATCATAATCTCTACGGACGCTGTAGGTCTCAGGCGGTCTGTAACTTGAAGTAGGGTCGCTTGAGAGGTAGGATGCCAAAGCATAGCCGGTATCTCCCATATAACTTATTTGATAAAAACCATCTGTAGAATTTTGCACAAAACTTACAGCCGCTCCCAAAGGAATCTGTCTTATAGTAGTTGCCTTTGTGGAAGGCGAGGTTCTAAGTGATATACTTTGAGCACAATTAACAACATAAAGCGTTGTATACGTAGGCTCCTGTGTAGCAACAGTTTCCTCGTAGGAATAGGTTTCATATGTAGTTTCTTCACTTGTTTCCAAACTTCTCTCCTGTGTGGTAGAAGTCTCTTCCTCAGAAGTTTCCTTTTTACTTTCTTTATTTTTCTTCTTTTTCTTTTTGGGACTTACTTCCTTATCATGATCAGCATTTTCTTCTACGTAATTTTCCAGACTCCGTCCTTTTATCACATTGTATCCTATAAATAAAATTCCGGCAGAAAGTAAGACTCCGGCTGCTAATATAATAACAGCCAGCACGGCACCGTTGGATTTTTTTGCAGCCGCTTTCTTATTTGTACTTTTATCTGTGTCGGTATTGCTATTACTCGGATTTAATGAATTATCATCAAAAGAATAGCCGCAATATTTACAAAACCTGTTACCCTCATCAGCTTCTCTTTTACAATTAGGACATATCATACTCACGACCTCCTATTTTACAGTCCCATCCCCCAAAATATAACTATTTTTATAAGTAAATTGACGTATCTAATTACAGGTTTATAACTATCCCCCAAAATATAAATTTTTATTGTGCGTTAAAGTACTCATCTATTCCTTTAACTATACCGTTTGCAACCTGTTCTTTTCTCTCGGTTAAAATTTTAGCATCTGTTGCATAATCGGAAAAACCTACTTCTACAAGACTTACCGGAATACTGGAATAAGAGAATATTCTAAGTATTGCCGAATGTGCACCTTTATTGCTGAATCCTGCCGAACTTGACACATTATTAGCCATTAATTCTGCTAACTTTTTAGACTTATCAACATCTTTATCTATACCCATAATCTTAGTATAGCCGGGATGCACCCCGCCATCCATATAATCTTTATCTCCCGGGTAAAAAGTAAGAGTGCCGCTTGCCATTTTGCTCGTACTTGCATTAGTATGTATGGAAACCATTATATCCGAGGTCTCACCTGCAAGCACAGCCCTTGCACCGTTTGAAAGATTTTGTGAAGCATCGTTTCTGGTAAGTACCACCCTATAGCCCTTGGCAAGAAGCTTATCCTTGACCATCAGAGCAACCTTAAGAGTATACTCGGGCTCAGTTTCTTTCTTGTCATAGACATTCTTTGAATCTCTTGCCTCTACACCGTAATCATATGCCTTAGCTCCTACCATACTTGTGTTCATAGAGGCTAATTTTGAGTCCTCTACCGGATATACTTTTTCCTTTTTCTGTGTAGCTGTAGGGTGTGAATTTGCACCGTGTCCTGCATCTACGCACACTGTATGACCGTTAAATTGCTCAGGCTCATATACAAAGACTTTGGCATCCTGTATCTCCCCTTCTTTTGCATGCCAAATATAGTTTACCAGTCTTGAATTTTGTGATAATTTATGCTCCTTAACACTTCCTTTTTCAACACTTACCGTAGTCTTATTGCCTTCTTGTACATTTGTCTGCTGTTGCACTTCCTTGGTCTTTACACCCGAAGGGTTTACCAGCGCCTCCTTGCCTGCCGCCTGTCCTACCGACATATATCTTACCTTGGCATTGTTCTCATCATTTGCTTTAATTGCTTTCACATTGGCATTTAAAGATACTATATATGTCAATGACAATGTGATCATAGACAAAGATACTGCAGCAGAGGCGATTATCCATGCGGTATTTGACTTCTTATTAACTCTTTTTCTGCTGTGCATATTATATTCCTCCAATTGATTTAGCTTGTTTGTTTATTGATACTTTTCTTAAGCTTAAATATATCACAAGACTTGTACTAATGTCAAAAGACAATACTATTAATATTAGCTATACAATCAGCCAATTCGTTACAGTTGTGGCAACGACAAAAAAACCCCGGCAATACTCAAAATGCAAAGGGTTTTCTTTAACAGTTCCATCACATAACACAGACAGTAAAATGCACAAGCTCCTTCCACAAGTCTGTTCGATAACTTCCATGGGTTAATGCAGACTGTATTTAATACTTATTTATTGATACAATAAAAATATCTTATCAAATACTGTCAGCCTCTTCCTCGTCAAGTCTTTCAAAAACAAGCTTATAACCTTCACTGCCATAATTAAGCGTTCTGTTTACCCTACTTATGGTAGAAGTAGAGGCTCCGGTAAGTTCAACTATTTCGGAAAATGTATATTTTTGCTTAAGTCTTCTTGCAACTTCATATCTTTGTGATAAAGCTAAAAGTTCATTAACCGTACATAGATCCTCAAAAAACTTATAGCACTCTTCAACAGTATTTAATGTCAGTATCGCCTTGAACAAATGTTCAGAAGCCTTACTTTTAATCTCCTTGTTCACCTGTCTATACCTCTTATATATGTAAATTTTTATCAATAAACCGATATGGTATCATACTAAAGTGAAGTATAGCATAAACAGCTTATAAAAAACACCCTATTATTTTAAAGATATATAATCCAAGGTAAAGGCAGCGACCGAACTCGGATTTTGTGCAAACCCCGCATTCAGAATATAGGTCTTTCTCAGCATTTCTCCACTACTCTTGTCATAGGCTGTTGCCGATACTTTACCGGACACTCTAAGATATCCGTCCTTTAAATCACTCTTTTCTATCTCCACCTTAGGTATAGGATTCCCTCCGAAAACACCCTCCTTGGCAATATAAGAGTAGTCATCAAATGTAAAAAATCCGTTGCCGCTGTTTCGCAGTAAGTTAATACCTTCAATCAGTTCCTCTTTAGTAAAGTCACAGGCATAAAGACCGTTCATTACATCTATCGCCTCGTCAACACTTACGGCAGAATGTGTAAAATCCTTGTCCGTCTCAGAAACAAAGCCCCTCTTGGTCTTAAACAACTCATTGGAATCTATATGCCTTAACACATTAAAAAGTATTCCCACACCGTTGTTACAAAGTTCGTCTTTTTTATACACCGCCGTTTCACTAAGTCCTTTTTTGTCAATATGCCAATCAACCAAACTTGCAATAGCCTTCTCTATGATTCTCTTTTGAACATCAGTAAGGATTGATTTATCCTGATTGCGTACAGAGGTCAATAAACTTCCGTCAAAAGCCAGGTTAAAGCCGTCCTTGGTTGTATTCTTTAACATGACTCCCTTATCATCCATGTAATACCACTTATTATTAATTTTAATCCAGCCTGTAGCCATATAACCTTCTGAATTAAAGTAATACCAGTTATCTCCCTCTCTAAGCCAATCTTCTTTTATGAAACTCCCGTCATCTTTTACACACCACCAACCCTTAGCATCCTGCTGCCATTCGGCACAATGGGCACTAAAACTCAGTCCTAAGCTCAAGAATATACCGGACACCATAATTTTTATCAATTTCATAAAAACTTTCCTCTCCGCTCTCACTTATTAAGTTGAACTCCCATCGTCTAAAGACGATAAGATTACAGTTACCTTATTTATAAACCAAACTTAGTAAAGCATTTATCAAAATGCCGCAGCTTTATAACTCATACAAACCTGCTACCTGCTTTAAACAGCCATAAACAGGGTGATTTGAAACAATTTTTTATAAAATCATTATTTAAGATGAGTTATATCGCTATGTCTTATAACAATACTCTTCTGTCTCCAACCAACTTGGTTATCTTTTTTTTGTCCAAATACTCCAAGACAGCCATAGCATATTTTCTTGAAGTAGCATGTGCATCTCTGAATTCAGCCAGACTGAAGGTATTATCTTCCGATTGCCCTGCCAATGTTTTAATACTTTCCAGTACTTTCTCATAAGCCTCGCTATACATATATGCCGCCGGACTTATCTTAATAAGTTCTCCGCTTTTATGCATATCCTCTATAATCTGTCTTGCCTTTTTACTGTCCTTGACATCTGCAACAACATCGTTGGTTGCCGGAGCCTCTACTCCTGCCTTTATATACTTTTGCCTTATTGCCTCTTGCATACCGCTAAGTTCTTTTGAATAACTCACGATAAATCCACTGTTGGATACGTACTTATCTCTGGTCTTTAAGATTTTTCTTCTAACCATTTCCGCAAGCAAAAGTGCTGACTTTTTAGGATCTGTAAGCCTGAACTTTTCACTCAGTCTTGACTTGAACTCCTCCTTATCCATGCCCTCGGTAATAGGCTTTTCCTTATGAAATTCATCAAGCAGTTCTTTACTATATTCAGATACCCTGTTAAAATAATCCATATGTATTAAAGATGCATCACTAAGCTCTATTATAAGCCTATCTTCCAGCAACTTGTCAAGTATTTGTTTTAACTCTATACTTGAAACATTCAATATACTTGCATACTCTTGTCTGTTATAGTACTTGTGGCTTTCTTCCTTTATCTTTATAGCAGCTATTTTTTCTATATCGGCACTTGCTTTTTCTTCACAAACCTTTAATACCGCCTCGTCCATTCTTTTATGCTTAAGCGGAATAGTATCTATGACTCTTCCGCCGCCAAAACTTTCAATAGGTGATAGAAATCTTACTATAAATCTATCATCCCTTTTTATACACACCTCTTCATCGAATCTAAGCTGTGCATAATCTCCCTCTTTGGCTTTTAAACTTGATTTACTTAAGAGTACCACCTTGGCTATTGTTTGTTTTGAGCCGTAATTAAGATGAACCCTATCTCCGTTTTTAAGTTCTCTGCTGCTTGTTGAAAAAAGCTCTATCCATACATCTATAAGCTTTGTTTTTATTATCGAGTTCTTATAGGCAAGTATATCTCCTCTCGCAAGTTCTTCTTTTCTGATATTAAGAAGATTAAGCGCCACTCTTTGCCCGGCAAAAGCCTTCTCTTCCTTTTGCCCATGAGATTGTATACCTCTTATCTTAAGAAGCTTTTCCTTGGGATAGAGCATTATCTCGTCGCCCAAAGACACGCTTCCTTCCTGCAAAGTTCCGGTTATAACTGTACCGAAGCCCTCCATGGTAAATACTCTGTCTATAGGAAGTCTGAAAAGCTCGGGGTCATTCTTCCTGTCTCCGATATCTGAGACCATATTTATAATCATCTCATTTAACTTTGCTATGTTTTTTGATGTATAGGATGAGACTCTTATAATGGGAGCATTTTCCAAAAAACTTCCCTTAACAAGCTTTTTAACATCTTCTTCCACTATATCTGCCCACTCATCGTCTACCAGGTCGGACTTTGTAAGTACTACTATACCTCTTTTTATACTAAGCATTTTTATAATTTCAAAATGCTCTATAGTCTGCGGCATAACCCCTTCATCCAAAGCCACTACCAAAAGTACAAGATCTATTCCGCCTATACCTGCAAGCATATTTTTTACAAATTTTTCATGTCCTGGCACATCAATAATACCTATATGCAAACCTGCATCATTAGGAAGATTGGCAAAGCCCAAATCTATAGTAATACCTCTTTTTTTCTCTTCTTTTAATCTATCCGTATCAAAACCTGAAAGAGCTTTTATAAGGCAAGTTTTACCATGATCCACATGCCCGGACGTACCTACTATAATGTTATGCATCCTGTCCTCCTTCTAAAGCATATTCAAAACCTTTTACTATCTCTTCAAATTCCGAAACTTTTATAGTTCTTACATCTAAGAATAATCTGTCATGATTAATTCTTACTATAATCGGAATTTCCGCCTTTCTAAGCTTTCTTTCCAATTTTTCGGGACTTATTTTTTCATCCCTTACACTTACACCGAAGCCTTCCAGTCTATCTGTAGGTGCACTTCCTCCCCCTACCTGATCTATACATTCTTCAATTTCACAAGCAAGACTTCTATGTGCATCATCAAGCATGGTCTTAAGTGTCTTTGCTTTATTATACAATCCTTCTTTGGAAATAGCTATCATATTTAATGTAGGTATTTCTTTTACGGCATCATTTATATCAAGATATGAAGTAAGCGTAGCCTCAAGTGCGGCTAAAGTAAATTTATCCACTCTGAAAGCTCTTGCAAGCGGATGCTTTTTCATCATATCTATGTATTTTTTCTTACCTATGATTATACCTGCCTGTGGTCCTCCAAGTAACTTATCTCCTGAAAAAAGCACCACATCTGCTCCTATATTAAGAGCATCCGAAACAGTAGGTTCATTTATACCGTATCTTTGCATACTTGAAATAAGTCCGCTTCCCATATCATATATTACAGGGGTTTTAAGCGTCTTTCCGAGCTCTACCAACTCTTTTAACTCAGCCTCTTCAGTAAAGCCCACTATACGATAATTTGAAGTATGAACCTTCAGTATGGCTGCGGTTTTTTCTTCATCAAAAGCCTTCTTATAATCATCAAGTCTTGTCTTATTGGTAGCTCCGACTTCTTTAAGTATGCCTCCCGACTCTTGCATAACATCCGGTATTCTAAAAGAACCGCCTATTTCTACAAGCTCTCCCCTTGATATAATAACCTCCCTGCCCTTAGCCATACTTGCAAGTACAAGCATAGTTGCGGCAGCATTATTATTAACCACCATACAGGCTTGTGAGTTGGTTATTTTCTTAACTATGTGTTCTACTATATCATGCCTGCTTCCTCTGGCTCCGAGCTCCAAATTATATTCCAGATTTGAATAAGAAGAAGCAACCTCAATTATAGCCTCCTGAGCCTTAGTGCTTAATACCGACCTTCCGAGATTGGTATGCAGTATAACTCCGGTTGCATTAATAACTCTTCTGAGTTTCTTTTTAACTTTTTTTACCTTAGCTAAAGTTACTTCAACTACCTCTTCTATGCTAAGTTCCTCTTCTCTTTCACCTGACAGTATCTCTTCCCTGGCTTTTGCTATAATATCCCTTACCATATCAACTATAACAGGTCTTGCTACATCTTTACATAAAAAAAGCTGCTCATTAAGCAGCACTTCATCAACTTTCGGTAATTCACGTAAAAGTTTCTGTATCTTGGTCATATAAGAGTCTCCATCTGTGCTTATTATAATTTATAAAAACGAAGGTGGTGGGAATCGAACCCACCCGTGAAGCTCTTAACTCCACACAACGGTTTTGAAGACCGCGAGGCGCACCAGCTACCTAACTCCCTCCAAATTACTATACAGCTATGTTAACTTATAATGTATAATTATTTTTCCTTGTTCTTACTATATCAAGGCACTTGTTCATTTTAACATAGTTAACAAATTTTAACCAGTACTTTATTGATATTTTTTTAATATTCACTCCCGTCTTGTTAAAATTCAAAGCCCCTGATATGTATGTATAATATAAATAATCGGAACTTATTTTACTTAAAATTTTGTATATGTTGTTTGTTCAGTTCTTTTAATTATCTATATTAAGTAAATTCCTTAATCTATATTAAAATTTTTATACTATTTAAACAAAGAAATCAGTCTCGAAAACTTTAACAGTCGCTTTGAGTAATAAGTATTTAATTCTCAAACCCTTATTTTAAAAGGCTCATAACAGTTACAAAAAACTTCATTTTGTATGTTATGAGCCCTTAGCTGATATAATATTTACAAAACTCCTCGGTGCACAGTTTATTAAATATCAACAATACACTAAACCGACTACCTCATAGTTTGATTTTATAAACAGCGCAATTATCCTATGCCAAATAATGCTCCACTTGAGAAGATGCTATAGCTCCGTCTGCTGCCGCTGTAACCACCTGACGCAATGACTTCTTTCTTACATCTCCTGCAGCATATACACCCTCTATGTTGGTATGCATATCTTCATCTGTAACTATATAGCCGTTTTCCATGTTAAGTTTGCTATCTGCAAAAATCTCTGTATTGGGAATTAAACCTATGAAACCGAAAAGTCCGAAAAGCCCGTCTTCTTCATCTGCTTCTATAGTTGTAATCTCGCCGGTCTTTACATTCTTTACGAGCATCTTTGTAAGTATCTCATCACCTGAAACCTCTTCTACAACGCTGTCCCACATAAATTCTATCTTGTCGTTTGCAAATGCCTTCTCCTGAATAGACTTTGCGGCACGAAGCGCATCTCTCCTATGTATGATAGTAACCTTTCTTGCAAATTTGGTAAGGTATATAGCCTCTTCTACAGCAGAGTCACCACCGCCTACTACGTATACTTCCAAATCCTCAAAAAAGTTTGCATCACAGGTAGCACAGAAAGATATACCCTTTCCTACGTAGTCTGCTTCATTTTTACAACCTATAGGTCTTGGATGAGCACCTGATGCTATGATAACTGTACGTCCTTCATATACATTTCCATTGACATCGGTAAGCTTCTTAACCTCTCCTTCAAGCTCTACAGATACTATATTGGCACTTGCTCTTTCACAACCGAATTTAGCTGCCTGTGCAGTCATCCTTGCAACCAGACTTGATCCTGACTCATCTGTATCAATAACCTGTCCCGGATAGTTTTCTATCTCGTCTGTAATAGAAATCTGACCGCCGTCCTGTGATTTCTCTATTATCAGAGTACTGAGTTTGTATCTGCCTGCATATAACCCGGCACTTAAACCGGCAGGACCTGCACCTAATATTATTACATCATACAATTTTGACATATTTCATCCTTTCTGAAATCCATAAAACTTTACTTAATGCAAAACTCAAGTTTTAATTTCCGCTTAATTTTTAGTTACTTTAGTAATATGGTTACAGTTCAGATAGCTCATTCATCTTCGTCAAAACAACCTAAAAATATTTAACCTTATTTATAAGCTAGTGCATCGTTTCTTAAATAAGTATACCAAATAACTTGCCTATTTTCCTGATTGCATTCATCAAAAATCCTCAGCGTAGCCCCACTACGCCTACGTTTTTTGATGTACACACTCAGAAAAATATTCATCGTTTTTGATATACTTATTTTGTAAACGATACACTAGTATTTTCGATATTAATCAAAACTCAATGATACATTACACCGCTGCTGTAGCTGTCATGTTATGTATTGCTTTATTGTACAGATAAAACAGCTAAATAAATGAATATTTGTTATAGCATTTTTTATAAAAGCCTTACAGGGGGCAGTTTAGTTTTAAGTTGGGGAGTTAAGATGCAGATTAAAATTAAGTATTTTTCCAAAGACATAGAAAAATTAAGATATATAGAAAATAAGAGTGACTGGATAGATTTAAGAGCCGCAAAGGATGTGGAATTAAAAGCGGGAGAGTTTGCACTTATACCACTTGGAATAGCTATGCAGCTGCCTAAAGGGTATGAGGCACATGTACTTCCAAGAAGCTCTACTTTCAAAAATTTCGGAATTATTCAAACCAATTCCATGGGCGTTATAGATGAAAGCTATTGCGGTGATGAGGATCAGTGGTATTTTCCGGCATATGCACTTAGGGATACTACAATAAAGACCAACGAGAGAATTTGCCAATTCAGAATTATGAAGCATCAAGAAAGCATAGACTTTGAAGAGGTTGAATTCCTTGAGAATAAAAACAGAGGCGGTTTCGGAAGTACAGGTAAGGTATGATATCTAATAAAAAATATATAACTCGCATTTTTTTAATGCTTATATTATCTGCTTTATTTTTAAGTGCCTGCACTACTAAAAGAAGCAGGGAAGAGGCATAAAAAAAAGAAGCCATAATTTTAATAGATGAGAAAAAATATGAAGAGGCATCCGATAAGATAGAAGAGGCGATAAAGTTAAGAAATTCAGGTAAGATAGACAGATCAAAGCTTGACCTTTTAAAATACAGAGCCGAACTGCAGTTCCTTATGGGAGAGTATGAAAAGGCGGAGGCAAGCTATGCCCTGCTTTGTGATATAGACAGTGAGACCATGTGGTATAATTATATGCGTATTATCTCAATAGTAAGAGGAAGTAAGGACATAGATAAAGCAAGAGACTTATATGATAAAATAAAGGACACCGCTACCAATGAGGCTGCCTTTGAGGATGCAAAGTATGAGTTTATAACTCTTATGATGGAGCAAAACGAAAGTATAGAAGAGGTGCTTTCTTATTACGAGGTTAATATGAATGACGAAAGCAAATCAGATGCCAGAGTGTATAACAACATTGCAAATATTTATTTTCACTATAAGGAATATGATAAGGCTTTATACTACTATGACAGAGGTATAGCCTATGTGGACGGACTCAGCGAGCCGCTTGAAGACTATAATAATATTAAAAAGAATATTATTTATAATAAGGCATGCCTTTATGAGTTTATGCATGATTACAGTAAGGCTTTGGAAACTTTTAACACCTATAGAGATGCTTACGGCAGTGATGAAAATATAGAGCATGAGATAGAATTTTTAAAAAGCAGGATCAGATAAGGAGAGGCGGATGCAGGAGCTTATAAGTACAGAGGAAAAAGAAGAAAAGTTTATACTTGTGGCTGTATCCACTTCCAATGAGAAAGAAACCAAAAGTTCTTTGGATGAGCTTGAGGAGCTTGTATACACTGCCGGTGCCAAGTCTGTAGGAAGACTTGTGCAAAACAGGGAAAGGATACATGCAGTAACTTATCTTGGAAAGGGCAAGCTTGAAGAATTAAAAGAAATGCTTTTATACATGGAAGCTGACGGAGTGCTTTGTGATGATGAACTAAGTCCGGCACAGCTTAGAAACTTGGAGAGGATACTTGATACCAAGATAGTGGACAGAACTATGCTGATACTTGATATATTTGCGAAAAGGGCAAGTACGGGTGAGGGTAAGATACAGGTCGAACTTGCACAGTTAAAGTATGCGGCGGTAAGGCTTGTAGGACTCAGATCCTCTCTTTCAAGACTTGGAGGGGGTATAGGCACAAGAGGTCCGGGAGAAAAGAAGATAGAGCTTGACAGAAGACTTATACATAACAGAATATCGGTTCTTAAAGAAGAGCTTAGAGAGGTGAAAAAGCAAAGGGATATAAGAAGAAAGGCAAGGAAGGATAATTTTGTAATAGCCATAGTAGGCTATACCAATGCCGGAAAGTCTACTTTTCTTAATAAACTTACGGGTGCTGATGTTTTAGCGGAAGACAAGCTTTTTGCCACATTGGATCCTACTACAAGGAAACTGAAACTCCCCTCAGGCAATGAGGTGCTGCTTACCGATACTGTAGGTTTTATCAGAAAGCTACCGCACCATTTGATAGAAGCTTTCAAGTCTACTTTGGAAGAGGCGAAGTATGCCGACCTGATAGTGCATATGATAGACGCAAGCAATCCCGAGGCGGATACGCAGATGCTTATTGTATACAATACTTTAAGAGAGCTCGGTATAGAGGATAAGGAAGTAGTAAGCCTTTATAATAAGATAGATGTAATGCCTGAGAACACGATACTTCCGAGAGATTTTCATGCAAAGCATACACTAAAGATTTCGGCAAGAACGGGAGAGGGCTTGGAAGAGTTTAAGGAGCTGGTGGATAAAATCTTAAGGCAGCAGCGAATATACCTTGAAAAGCTTATACCTTATAAAGACAGTGCCAAGCTTGCACTTATCAGAAAGCATGGGGAACTTGAGTTTGAGGATTACAGAGAAGACGGTATCTATATTAGGGCAATGGTACCGACTAATATATATGATTTGTTATAAGAAGGAGCTAATATGAAGTTTGTAAAAATGCAAGGTGCAGGCAATGACTATGTATATGTGGACTGCTTTAAGTATAAGGTAAATGATCCGAAAAAAGTTGCACAGCTCGTAAGTGATAGGCACTTCGGTATAGGGGCTGACGGTCTTATACTGGTATGCCCTTCCGATGTGGCGGATGTAAGGATGGATATGTATAATGCTGACGGCAGCAGGGGAAAGATGTGCGGAAACGGCTCAAGATGTGTAGCCAAGTTTGCTTATGACAGAGGATATGTAAAAAAAGAGGAGTTTGAGCTGGAAACTTTGGCAGGTATTAAAAAGATAAGCTTAAAAGCTGAAAATAATAAGGCAAAAAGTATTACTGTTGATATGGGAAGTCCTAAGCTCTACAGTAAGCTGCCTGAAGCCATAGTTATAAACGGTATACAAAAAGAATTTATAGGTGTGGACATGGGCAATCCTCATGCGGTGTACTTTGTTAAAAGCTTGGAAGAGCTTAATTCTTTGGACTTGGAAAAAATAGGTTCTTTTTATGAAAATCATGAAAGATTTGCTCCGGACAAGGTAAATTCGGAATTTATTTATGTTGAAAATGATGAAAATATACATATGAGAGTCTGGGAGAGAGGAAGCGGAGAAACTTTGGCTTGCGGCACCGGGGCAAGTGCAAGTGCTTATGCCTGTATTTTAAGTAATTTGTGTAAAGATACAATAAATGTTTATTTAAGAGGTGGACAACTTAAGATAGCTTATGATAGAATATCAGACAGCATATTTATGACCGGAGAGGCAGTTGAAGTTTTTACCGGTGAAATAGATATAGCCGGAGAGGAATAGACTTTGTATGTTTTACCCGGATGGAAGATATTTGCTAAAAAAGAATACGTTGGAATTACAGAAGAAAAAAAGTTTAATAATTCAAATTTCAATCTTACAAACAGTAGGGTTTATGTTTTCTTTTTTCAAAAAGAGGCTGTTACGAAATATATTTTTATTAAAAGAGGTAGTATAATCTCTGGTAAAATCTATTTTGTAACAGCCTTTTTTGTGTGAGAAAACAACATTATATTGATTATGAAGAAAGGGTATTGGATTTATGAAAGCATATCTTATATTGGAAGACGGTACGGTATATCAGGGAAAGAAAATAGGTTCCCATAAGGAGGTTATAAGTGAGATAGTGTTCAACACCTCTATGAGCGGTTATCTCGAGGTGCTTACAGACCCTTCATATGCAGGTCAGGCAGTGGTAATGACCTATCCTTTAATAGGTAACTACGGTGTGTGTGAAGAGGATATGGAGTCCGAGAGACCTTGGATATCTGCATTTATAGTCAGAGAGCTGTCCAAACACTACAGCAATTTCAGAGCAAGATTCGGTATAGAAGACTTTTTATTAAAAAATGACATACCGGGAATATCCGGTATAGATACAAGGGATCTTACTAAAAGACTCAGAGAAAAAGGAACTATGAACGGTTTTCTTACCACAAAAGAGTATAGTGAAGAAGAAATCAAAAAACTGCTTGAAAAGATCAAAGAGTATAAGGTAGAGGGTGTGGTTGCAAGGGTAAGCTGTGATAAAAAGTACATTCTAAGGCCGGAAAAGACCTATAAAAAAGTGGCTCTTATGGACTTCGGAAGTAAGAAAAATATAGCAAATAATTTGCTTAAAAGAGGTTGCGAGGTGACGGTGTACCCTTATAATACCAAGGCAAGCGAGATTATAGCCGATAAACCTGACGGAATTATGTTAAGTAACGGCCCCGGAGATCCTAAGGAAAATACTCAAGTAATAGAAGAGGTAAAAAATTTATATAATTCAGATATACCTATATTTGCGATATGTCTTGGACATCAGCTTATGGCACTGGCTAATGGAGCCGACACCTATAAGTTAAAATACGGGCACAGGGGCGGTAACCATCCGGTAAAGGATCTGGAGAGCGGAAGGACTTATATAAGTTCACAAAATCACGGCTATGCGGTAGATGTAAAAACAATAGATAAGGATATAGCAATAGAAGCCTTTGTTAATGTTAATGACTCGACCAATGAAGGATTAAAGTACCTTAATAAGAATATATTTACCGTGCAATACCACCCCGAAGCTGCTCCGGGACCCAAAGACAGCGAATATTTGTTTGATAAGTTTATAAAGATGATGGAGGGAAATTTATAATATGCCACGCAGATCAGATATAAATAAAGTATTGGTTATAGGATCGGGACCTATAGTTATAGGTCAGGCGGCAGAGTTTGATTATGCCGGAACTCAAGCCTGTCGCTCTTTAAAAGAGGAGGGAGTGGAGGTTATACTGCTTAACTCCAATCCGGCAACAATTATGACTGATAAGGATATAGCGGATAAGGTATATATAGAGCCTCTTACGGTAGAGGTACTTAAGGCACTTATCATAAAAGAAAAGCCCGACTCAATACTGCCTACTCTTGGAGGACAGGCAGGGCTTAATCTTGCAATGGAGCTTGCGGAAAGCAAGTTTTTAGAAGAACAGCAAGTTAAGTTAATAGGAACAACGGAGCTTACCATAAAAAAGGCTGAGGACAGAGAGACTTTCAAAGAAACCATGGAAAAGATAGGTGAGCCTATAGCTGCTTCAAAGGTAGTTGAAAATGTTGAAAGCGGTGTAGAATATGCAAAAAGGATAGGCTATCCCTTGGTTTTAAGACCTGCATATACACTGGGAGGCTCCGGCGGAGGTATAGTTAAGAATGAAGAAGAGCTTATAGAAACTTTACAAAACGGACTTAGGCTTTCAAGAGTCGGACAGGTACTTGTGGAAAGATGCATCTCAGGTTGGAAGGAGATAGAGTACGAGGTTATAAGAGACTCAATAGGCAATGTTATAACCGTGTGTAATATGGAAAACTTGGATCCGGTAGGAGTGCATACAGGAGATTCAATAGTTGTTGCTCCAAGTCAGACCCTGTCGGATAAAGAGTATCAAATGCTTAGGAGTTCCGCACTTAATATAATTTCGGAGCTTGAGATCACCGGTGGCTGCAATGTCCAGTATGCACTTAATCCTGACAGTTTTGAATACTGCGTTATAGAAGTAAATCCGAGAGTAAGCCGTTCTTCCGCCCTTGCAAGCAAGGCAACAGGCTACCCTATAGCCAAGGTTGCTGCAAAGATAGCTCTGGGTTATACCTTGGATGAGATTAAAAATACGGTTACAGGTAAGACCTACTCAGCCTTTGAGCCTATGCTTGATTACTGTGTAGTAAAGCTTCCGAGACTGCCCTTTGATAAGTTCATATCCGCAAAAAGAGTGCTTGGAACTCAGATGAAGGCTACAGGTGAGGTTATGAGTATCTGTACCAATTTTGAGGCTGCACTTATGAAGGCTATACGCTCACTTGAACAGCACGTAAACTCACTTATAAGTGAAGACCATGCAAAGCTTGATGATGAGGAGCTTATTAAAGAATTATATAAGGTAAATGACAGGCGTATATGGGCTATAGCGGAAGCCTTAAGAAGAGGTATGAGCTATGAGCTTTTGTTCGACATAACCAGAATTGATATATGGTTTATAAGTAAGATAGACAATATAGTAAAATTGGAAGCAAGACTTAGAGAAGAAAGTTTAAGCGAAGAGCTTTTAAGAGAAGCTAAAAGGATGGAGTTTCCTGATGAGCTTATAGCAAGTCTTAGCTCAAAAACTAAAGATGAAGTTAAAAAGTTAAGACATGACTACGGTATAAGAGCCGCTTATAAGATGGTTGATACCTGTGCGGCGGAGTTTTCCGCACAGACGGCGTATTACTATTCTTGTTTTGACGGATATAACGAGGTTGAGACCAAAAGTGATAAGAAGAAGATCTTAGTACTCGGTTCAGGACCGATAAGAATAGGTCAGGGTATAGAGTTTGACTTTTGCAGTGTGCATTGCACATGGGCATTAAAAAAAGAAGGCTTTGAGACCATTATAGTAAATAATAATCCGGAAACCGTAAGTACCGACTTTGACATAGCTGACAGACTTTACTTCGAGCCTTTAACCGATGAGGATGTGGAGTCTATAGTTGATTTGGAAAAACCTTATGCCGCTGTGGTACAATTCGGAGGACAGACAGCTATTAAGCTTACCAAGGCTTTAATCAAGATGGGGGTAAATATACTGGGAACCTCTGCCAATGATGTGGATGCTGCCGAAGATAGGAAAAGGTTTGATGCCATACTTGAAGAGTGTAAGATACCAAGACCTATGGGAAGTACAGTTTATACTGCCAAGGAGGCAAAGGAAACTGCTGCAAAACTCGGCTATCCGGTGCTTGTAAGACCTTCTTATGTACTGGGAGGTCAAGGTATGCAGATAGCCATATCGGATAAGGACATAGACGAGTTTATGGCAGTTATCAATAAATATACTCAGGAAAGTCCTATACTCATAGACAAGTATGTGGTAGGTAAGGAACTGGAAGTTGATGCGGTATGTGACGGAAAAGATATACTTATCCCGGGTATAATGGAGCATATAGAAAGAGCCGGAGTTCACTCAGGTGATTCTATAAGCGTGTATCCGGCTATGAGCATTGACGAAGAAATCAAAGCAAAAATAGTGGACTACACCGAAAAGCTGGCAGCAGCGCTTCATGTAATAGGCATGATAAACATTCAGTTTATAGTAAGTGGAAGAGAAGTCTATGTTATAGAGGTAAATCCCCGTTCTTCAAGAACTGTGCCTTATATAAGCAAGGTTACCGGTATTCCTATAGTAGAGCTTGCTACAAAGGTAATATGCGGCAAGAAACTAAAGGATATGGGACTTAAAGTAGGTTTGCAAAAGGAGGCGGATTACATAGCCATAAAGATGCCGGTATTCTCATTTGAGAAAATAAGAGGAGCGGATATAATGCTGGGTCCCGAGATGAAGTCTACAGGAGAGTGTCTCGGTATATCAAAAAGCTTCAATGAAGCCTTATATAAGGCATTTGAAGGAGCGGGAGTAAAGCTTCCCAAGTACAAGAGAATGGTAATTACCGTAAAGGATGAGGATAAGGAAGAGGTTATAGAAATAGCAAAAAGCTTTGAAGAGCTCGGCTATACCATATTCTCCACAAGGGGTACTGCAAGAGTCTTGCAGGCTGCCGGTATAAAGGCACTGCAAATCAATAAAATTGAGCAGGAAAGTCCCAACCTCTTAGACCTTATATTGGAGCATGAGATAGATCTTGTAATAGACACTCCTCCACAAGGTGTGGAAAGAAGCAGAGACGGATTTATAATAAGAAGAAATGCAATAGAGACCGGAGTAAGTGTATTAACTTCACTTGATACTGCCAGAGTGTTGGCTGAGTCTCTTAAAAACAGAAGTGAAGAATTATCCTTAATAGATATTGCAAAGATAGAGGGGATATTATAAAAATAAGTTACAATTCAGGTAGGTCATTCATCTTCGTCAAAAAGACTAAAAATATTTCATTTTTATCTATAAATTAGACGAAGATGAATTCCGGCGGTAGCCTGATAGATATACATGTATAATATACACCTGAAAGCAAGCTTTCATTTGGTATATTATACATGTATATCTAAACTACCTGAACTATAACAAAAATAATAATAATTATCGAATTCATAGTTTTTTCATACTTTTTGTATTTACAAACTCTATAGGGTAGGGTAATATTTTGCTTGTGGTAAATTTAATTGTTACAGATTAATAATCAGCTATACACATTAGCTTAATAAATATTCATTATAAAATTTATAAATCTAAACTATAAGTTATATGATATTTTAACCGGAATGAAAGTATAGCAAAACTGTAATCTTAAATATTGCCGCAGGCATTTTATTATGCTTAAAAGAGGTAAGAGTTCAGGCATATATTTATGGGAATAGTGAGTTCATTTATCTTCGTTTGCTTTATAAATAAAATTTTAAAGCACTTATACTATTTTGATGAATATGAACCACTCGGCTGAACTGTTACTGAAAAAGTAACAAAGTATAAAGGATGGGAATATTATGTTGGGAGAACAGGTTTTAGCAAGTTCGGTCTTTCTGGCTGGTATACTTTCCTTCTTTTCACCCTGTACTTTTCCGATACTGCCTGTATACATAGGTATACTGAGTGATGAAGATGAAGAGTATAAGAAGTTAAAGATAGGAAATATACAAATAGCCACCGGTGCAATACTTAAAACTATAGCATTTGTACTTGGTTTAGGAGTGAGTTTTGTATTGCTCGGTTTCGGAGCCGGATTTTTAGGCAAATTTTTGCTTAATAAATGGGTATTTGTAATTGCAGGTTTAGTACTTATAATTTTAGGTATACATCAAATGGATATTATACATATCAAAGCAATGGATAATATGCCGGGACTCAAGTTCCAAAGTACCAAGACCAAGGCACTGGGAAGCTTTCTTATGGGCGTGTCTTTCAGTATAGGCTGGACACCCTGTATAGGTCCGATACTGGCTTCAATACTTGCCATATCGGCAACAAGAGGTACGGCTCTTTACGGTTCATATATGATGCTTTTATATACTTTAGGGCTTATGATACCTTTCTTGGTGATAGTATTGGTCAAAGTTTTTGCTGTAGGTATGCTTGAAAAGCAAATGGACTTTGTTAAAAAGCACCTTGTACTTATAAAAAGAATAGGCGGAGCCTTAATAGTACTTATGGGAGTACTTATGATGCTTAATCAAATAAATTCAATTACAGCATTTATACAGGGCTTATTCAGATAGTGAAGTAGTGCATCGTTTCTTAAATAACTGTACCAAATAACTTGTCTCTTTTCCTGATTGCATACATCAAAAATCCTCAGCGTAGCCCCACTACGCCTGCGTTTTTTGATGTACAC
>ERZ773083.886-NODE-886-length-22377-cov-28.892528_pt1 | contig 22377 bp, 19 predicted proteins | sample MGYA00511465_ERZ773083 | MGnify/ENA primary metagenome ERZ773083 (study PRJEB29015, sample SAMEA2738001) | human oral metagenome | biome: human oral; feature: human-associated habitat; material: dental | place: China | collected 2060 ... | reverse complement strand
ACTATCTTTTGGCGCTTGACGCGAAGAAGCCCGTCGTCGTCTGCGGCGACCTCAATGTGGCGCATACGGAAATCGACCTCAAGAATCCCAAGACGAACCGCAGGAATGCAGGCTTCACCGACGAGGAGCGCGAGAAGATGACGGAGCTTCTCCAAGCGGGCTTCACTGACACGTTCCGCGCACTCTATCCCGACAAGACAGGCATCTATACATGGTGGTCGTATCTTCGAAAGGCACGTGAGACGAACGCAGGCTGGCGCATCGACTACTTCCTCGTTTCCGACCGCCTCGCGCCGAAGATCAAGGAGGCGACGATCCACAACGAGATCTTCGGCAGCGACCACTGCCCTGTGGGACTTGTGCTGGGGTGAGGAATCACGCCAGGAATAGACGATGCATAATGCTATTGAAGATTTTTGCGTAATGACGCAGAAATCTTCAATAGGAGGCATGGAGTATGGAAATAAAACGAGATCGCTACCTTAATGCGCTGATCAGCAAGAAGCATAATGGTTTGATCAAAGTCGTGACGGGTTTGCGGCGGTGCGGGAAATCGTATCTTCTTTTCAGTCTCTTCAAGAACCATCTGCTTTCTGAGGGAATTGATGAGGCACATATCATCGAGATTGCATTTGATGCTTTTGAAAACAAGCGATTTCGTGATCCCGATGTGCTGTACCCGCATTTGCAGGAACGGATCACGGGCGACGGCATGTATTATGTGCTTCTCGACGAAGTGCAGCTCCTGAGCGAATTTGAGGCCGTTTTGAACAGCCTCATTCGCATGAAGAATGTGGACGTCTATGTGACGGGCAGCAATGCGCGTTTTCTGTCGAGGGATGTGATCACGGAGTTCCGTGGGCGCGGCGACGAGATTCGTATGTATCCGTTGAACTTTGCAGAGTTCATGTCAGTCTATAACGGTACGAAGCAGGATGGCTGGAATGAATATATGCTCTACGGCGGTTTGCCGCTCTTGCTGAATTTTACGACGGCGGAGCAGAAAATCGCTTTTTTGAAATCGCTCTTTGAAGAAACGTATATTTCCGATATTATCGGCAGGCACAACATTCGCAACAAGGCGGAACTGGAAGATATTTTGAACATCCTTTCCTCTGCCATTGGCTCGCTGACGAATCCGGAAAAGTTGTCGGCGACTTTCAAATCTGTCAAGAAAAAGAGCATCAGCAACAGCACGATCAAGCGATATATTGATTATCTCTGTGATTCTTTCCTGATCGACAGCGCCATGCGCTATGATGTGAAGGGAAAGAAATATATGGACACTCCTTTGAAATATTACTTTACGGACATGGGACTGAGAAATGCCCGGCTGAATTTCCGACAGTTGGAAGAGACGCACAGCATGGAGAATATCATCTTCAATGAACTGAAGGTTCGCGGCTTCAATGTGGATGTCGGCGTCATCGTGCAGAACGACAGGAATGAAAAGGGCGGCAGCATTCGCAGACAGCTTGAGATTGATTTCGTCTGCAACAAGGGATCGAAGCGGTACTATATCCAATCCGCCTACGCGTTGCCCGATGCCGCAAAGATGGAGCAGGAGCAGCGCTCGCTGATGCTGACGGGCGATTTTTTCAAGCGCATGATCATCACGAAGAATACGCCTGCGCCGCACTATAATGAAAAGGGCGTGCTGCTGATGAGCGTCTATGATTTCCTGCTCGATGAAAACAGTTTGGAAGCCTGACGGCATTTTGATGATGGAATGAATAAGGCCAGCTCTTTTCAGTGCGGAATACGCGTACAAACGTCCGCTTCATGGACATTGTGTGCCGCCATTAAGGAAAGTTCGCCAATCGGTCTGCGCCCGTGGGCATGACTTCTTGGCCGTTTCCAGTAGATTTTTCTTCAAAAGGTCAAAAAATCAAAAAAAGTCCTTGACTATTTGTCGAAAACTGAGTAATATAAGAACTGTGATTAGCACTCAAGCAATGCGAGTGCTAACAGAAACTTCTATTTGGGAGGAAGATAAACATGATCAAGCCATTGGGCGACAGAGTTGTCATCAAGGTTTCGGAAGGCGATATGAAGACGGCGAGCGGCATCGTGCTGCCGGACACGGCGAAGGAGAAGCCGCAGGAAGGCGAAGTCGTCGCAGTCGGCACGGGCAAGATGCTTGACAACGGCACGCGTGCGCAGATGGAAGTCAAGACGGGCGACAAGGTTATCTTCTCGAAGTACTCGGGTTCTGAAGTCAAGGTCGACGAGCAGAACTACTTGATCGTTCGCGAGAGCGACATCCTCGCGGTTCTCTGAGATTTGTCTGAGAGAGCGCAGATTCGATAGATTCGATAGATATTGGGAGGTTTTACCATGGCAAAGCAGGTTTTGTTCAATGAAGAAGCGCGCCGTGCGCTCGGCAAGGGCGTCGACGCTTTGGCAAATGCCGTAAAGGTCACGCTTGGGCCTAAGGGCCGCAACGTCGTTCTCGACAAGAAGTTCGGCGCACCGACGATCACGAACGACGGCGTGACGATTGCGAAGGACATCGAGCTCGAAGATCCGTTTGAGAACATGGGCGCACAGCTCGTCAAGGAAGTCGCGACGAAGACGAACGACATCGCGGGCGACGGCACGACGACGGCTACGCTTCTCGCGCAGGCGATGATCCACGAGGGCATGAGGAACGTCGCTGCGGGCGCGAACCCGATGATCCTCAAGAAGGGCATCGACCAGGCGGTCAAGAAGCTCGTCGATGAGATCAAGAGCAACTCGAAGAAGGTCGAGGGCAAGGCGGCGATCGCGCAGGTCGCGGCAATTTCTTCGGGCGACGAGGAAGTCGGCGAGCTGATCGCCGAGGCGATGGAGAAGGTCGGCAAGGACGGCGTCATCACGGTCGAGGAGTCGAAGTCCATGGACACGAACCTCTCGGTCGTCGAGGGCATGCAGTTCGACCGCGGCTACATCTCCCCCTACATGGTCACGGACACGGACAAGATGGAAGCCGTTCTCGACAATCCGTACATCCTCATCACGGATCGCAAGATTTCGGCGATTGCCGACATCCTGCCGATTCTTGAGAAGGTCGTAAAGCAGGGCAAGGAACTGATGATCATCGCCGAGGATCTCGACGGCGAGGCGCTTGCGACGCTCGTCGTCAACAAGCTGCGCGGCACGTTCAAGGCTCTTGCCGTCAAGGCTCCGGGCTTCGGCGACCGCCGCAAGGCGATGCTCGAAGACATCGCTATCCTGACGGGCGGCACGGTCATCTCCGAGGAAGTCGGCAGGAAGCTCGACAGCGTCGAGATCGAGGATCTCGGTCAGGCGCGTCAGGTTCGCGCATCGAAGGAAGAGACGACGATCGTCGACGGCTCCGGCGACAAGGCTGCGATCGACGCGCGCGTCGAGCAGATCAAGAAGCAGGTCGCGGAGACGACTTCGGACTTCGACAAGGAGAAGCTGCAGGAGCGCCTCGCAAAGCTCGCGGGCGGCGTCGCCGTCATCGAGATCGGCGCTGCGACCGAGGTCGAGATGAAGGACAAGAAGCTGCGCATCGAGGACGCTCTGAACGCTACGCGTGCGGCGGTCGAAGAGGGCATCGTCGCCGGCGGCGGCACGACGTTCGTCGACATCCTGCCTGCGCTTGACGCTTTGAGCGCCGAGGGCGACGTGCAGACGGGCATCAACATCGTGAAGCGCGCCATCGAGGAGCCGGTTCGCCAGATTGCGAACAACGCGGGTCTCGAAGGTTCCGTCGTCGTCGAGAACGTCAAGAAGTCGGCGAACGGCACGGGCTTCAACGCTCTGACGGGCGAGTACGTCGACATGATCGGCGCGGGCATCGTCGACCCGGCGAAGGTCACGCGCTCCGCTCTGCAGAATGCGGCGAGCATCGCGGCGATGGTTCTGACGACGGAGACGCTCGTGGCGGACAAGCCGGAGAAGGAGCCTCCGATGCCGATGGGCGCACCGGGCATGGGCGGCGGTATGCCGGGCATGATGTAAGGCGCAATCCCCTCGCAAACAACTTGAAATAGAAAAGCTTCCTGCTGCACGTCGTTGCAGCAGGAAGCTTTTTTTGTGTCCGTATTTTTTTAGCCGCGGCTTCGCGCGAGCCAAGCGTTCATGGCGGCGACGAAGACGAGGGAGAAGAGGACGAGAGCCGTCGCCCATTGGAAGGCGAGGTCGTAGTCGTTCGCCTGTACGGCGGCGTAGATCGCTGTGGACATCGTCTGCGTCGTGCCGGGGACGTTGCCTGCGAACATGATCGTCGCGCCGAACTCGCCGAGCGCACGCGTGAACGTCAGCACGAGTCCCGCAACGATGCCGTGCTTGGCGTTCGGCACGAGGATGCGCCAGAAGATGCGCCACTCGGAGATGCCGAGCGTGCGTGCCGCATAGACGATGTTCTTGTCGAGCTGCTCGAAGGCGCCGCGCGCCGTGCGGTACATGAGGGGCAGCGAGACGACGACGGCGGCGATGACGGTCGCCTTCCATGTGAAGACGAGCGGCACGCCGAAGTCGAGGAGCATTTGCCCTAGAGGGCTTTTCCTGCCGAAAACGAGCAGCAGGAAGAAGCCGACGACGGTCGGCGGCAGCACCATGGGCAATGTGATGACGGCGTCGGCAATGCCTTGGAAGCGCCTCAGATGGAGGACGGCGTAGGCGAGGGCGATGCCGAGGAAGAAGGAGATGAAGGTGGCGGCCGTCGCCGTCTTCAAGGTGATCCAAAAGGGAGAAAATTCCATGTGCGCCTCCTATCGTTCGAGCAAGATGAGCCGATCGGCGGGAAAATGCAGATAGAATTCTTTCTGCCCCAGCCCTTGCCAAGCGATTTTTTCAATCTCCCAACGCACGGGCGCGGCGTCCGAATCCGCCTTCTTCGCCATGACGAGGTAGGAAAAGGCATCCTCGATGATCTGCACGGCTTCCATGCGCGGCGTGTTTTCCGCCGCTTCTTCGCGCAGGGAAAAGAAGTGGGCGCGGATGCCGACATAGCGGAGGTTCTCGGGCACGGGGGCGGCAGAGTGCAGCGCGATTTGCCAGTCCTCGGCGAAGAGCTCATGCTCTGCCGTGCGGCGTGCGCGGGAGATATTCTTGCAGCCTGTGAGGAGCGTCGCCGCGAGCGTGCCGGGCTGCTCGAAGAGCGCGTGCTTCGTGCCGAGCGATTCGAGTGCGCCGCTGCTCAGGACGGCGATGCGATCGGCCAGGCGGTAGGCTTCGCCGCGGTCGTGCGAGACGAGGACGGCGGCGCGTCCGTAGGAGTCGAAGAGGTGCAGCAGCTCCAGCTCCAACTGCCACTTGAGGTAGCTGTCGAGCGCGGAGAATGGCTCGTCGAGCAGCAGCAGTTCGGCATCGGAGGCGAGGATGCGCGCGAACGCCGTGCGCTGCTTCTGCCCGCCCGAAAGCTCCTTGGGGTAGGAGTTTTCGAGTCCCGCAAGCGAAAAGCGCGCAAGCTCCCTTTCGAGGAGCTTGCGCTTTTCTTCTTTCGTGCCGTGCGCCGAAAACGTGATGTTCTCGGCGACGGTCATGTTGGGAAACAGGGCGTAGTCTTGGAACAGGTAGCCGACGCGGCGCTTCTGCGGCGCGAGGTTGACGCCCTTTTCGCTGTCGAAGAGCGTGCGCCCGTTGAGCAGGATGCGGCCCTCATCGGGCTTTTCGATGCCCGCGATGCACTTCAAGGTCATGCTCTTGCCGCAGCCCGAGGCGCCGAGCAGCGCGAGCACCTCGTCGCGCACGGAAAATTCCACGGCAAGATCGAAGCCGCGCAGCTTCTTGCGGATCTTGACTTCAAGTTCCATTATTTTCCGGCGGCTTTGAAGCCGTACTTTTCAAGAATCGCCATGCCCTTTTCCGAGGAAACGAAGTCGAGGAAGGATTTCGCCTCGTCCATGTGCTTCGTGTCCTTCAAGATGGCGGCGGGATAGATGACGGGCTTGTGCGAGCCTGCCGGAGCTTTCGCTGCGACCTTGACCTTGTCGGAAACGGCAGCGTCCGTCGCGTAGACGACGCCGCAGTCCGCGTCGCCCGTCTCCGTCCACGAGAGAACCTGACGCACGTCGGAGCCGTAGACCGCCTTGGCCTTCACCTGGTCGAGGATGCCGAGCTTCGTGAGGATTTCCTCCGTGTACTGGCCGACAGGAACGCCCTTCGGCTCGCCGAGAGCGATGCGCGAAGCTGCGGGCGTCGCAAGCGCGTCAAAGGAGGTGATCGCTTTGCCGCCATCCTTGGGAACGATGAGCACGACTTCGTTTTCGAGGAGGTTCTTGCGCGTGCCGTCAGCGAGAAGTCCCGCCTTTTCGAGCGCATCCATCTGCTTCTGCGCCGCCGAGAAGAAGAGGTCGGCGCTGCCGCCGTTCTCAATCGCCTGCTGCAGGGCGCCGCTGCTGCCGAAGTTGAAGACGAGCTTCGTCTGAGGATGCTCCTTCGCGTACTCGGTCGCCAGCTCATTCATCGCGTCGGTCAGGCTCGCGGCAGCGGAGACCTGCAGCTCGACGGAATCTTTCTTCGCGTCCGAAGCGCTCGGCGCTGTGCCGCAGCCCGCGAGAACGAAGAGGGCGAGGCACGAGAGGAGAAGGGCGATTTTTTTCATGGAAAAACTCCTTTCTTCGGTGAAAATCATTATACTATATTATCTTAGTATAACATAAGAAAAGCGACTTGCAGTAATATTTATCACTGCATATTCCATATTCGACAGAAAATTTTTCATCTGTGATATTTGTTACAGGACAAATCCGAGAAAATTTTGCTATAATAAATCGGATTAGAAGATTTAGAGAAGTACGGATGAAAATATCTGTGTTCTTTAAGGAAACGAGATTTCCTCAGGAGGGAGATGGAGAAGTGAGCAGCATTTTCCAGAAGTTCCGTTATCTTATCCCGAAGGAGCGGACGGCGAGCGGCCACCAACAGATTCATGAGGGCGGGCGCGACTGGGAGAACATGTACCGCGACCGCTGGTCGTTCGACAAGCGGGTGCGCTCGACGCACGGCGTGAACTGTACGGGTTCGTGCAGCTGGAACATCTATGTGAAGGACGGCCTCGTGGCCTGGGAGAACCAAGCGCTCGACTATCCGGAGACCGCGCCCGACATGCCGGATTTCGAGCCTCGCGGCTGTCCGCGCGGCGCTTCGTTCTCGTGGTATCTCTACAGTCCGCTGCGCATCAAGTACCCGTACCTTAGGAGCGATCTCGCTGAGCTTTGGCGCGAGGCGAGAAAGAATCATAAGACGGCGCTTGAGGCGTGGCGCAGCATCGCCGACGATCCCGCGAAGAAGAAGCGCTACAAGGCGGCGCGCGGCATGGGCGGCTTCGTGCGCTCGAATTGGGACGAGGTGTCGGAGCTCATCGCCTCGTCGCTTCTCTACACGGTAGAAAAGTACGGTCCGGACCGCAACTTCGGCTTTTCCGTCATTCCTGCGAAGTCGATGCTCAGCTATGCCGCAGGGCTTCGCTTCATGCAGCTCATGGGCGGCGCGGGGCTTTCCTTCTACGACTGGTATGCCGATCTGCCGCCGGCAAGCCCGCAGGTCTGGGGCGACCAGACGGATGTGCCGGAGTCGAGCGATTGGTACAATGCGGGCTACATCATCACCTGGGGCTCGAACGTGCCGCTGACGCGCACGCCCGACGCGCATTTCTTGACGGAGGTGCGCTACAAGGGCACGAAGGTCGTCTCCGTCGCGCCCGACTACGCGGAGTCGACGACGGTCGCCGACACGTGGATCAGCCTGCACACGGGCAGCGACGCAGCGCTCGCCATGGCGATGGGGCACGTCATCCTGAAGGAGTACTACATCGACAAGGAAGTGCCGTTCTTCGTCGACTATGTGCGCCGCTTCACGGATTTCCCGTTCCTCGTGCTCCTCGACGAGAAGGAGGACGGCAGTTTCCTGCCCGGACGCTTCCTCAACGCGAAGGATATGGGACGCGCCGACGAGAAGCACGCCGACTTCAAGTTCTACGTCGTGGATGAGATGACGGAAAGGCTCGTCGTGCCGAACGGCACGATGGGCGACCGCTGGGATCGTCAGGCGAAGTGGAATCTCAAGGAGGAGGACAGCGACACGGGCGAGGCGATCAAGGCGCGTCTTTCCGTCCTCGACATCAAGGATGACGCGGTCGAAGTCACTCTGCCGTACTTCGGCACGGAGCGCGAGGAAATGCTCTTGAAGCGCATGGTGCCTGTAAAGAAGATCAAGACGGCGGCGGGCGAGCGCCTCGTGACGACGGTCTACGACCTGACGATGGCGAACTATGCGATCGATCGCGGCCTTGGCGGCGAGGCGGCGTCGTCCTACGAGGATGATGTGCCGTACACGCCGCATTGGCAGGAAAAGTACACGGGCGTCTCGCCCGAGCTTGCCATTCATACGGCGCGTGAGATGGCGGACAACTCGATCAAGACGGACGGCAGAACCATGGTCATCATGGGCGCGGGCATCAACCACTGGTACAATGCCGACATCATTTACCGCACGATCTTGAACCTCCTGCTCTTCATCGGGGCGGAAGGCAGGAACGGCGGCGGCTGGGCGCACTACGTCGGGCAGGAGAAGCTGCGTCCGGCGGAGGGCTGGGCACGCGTCATGACGGCGACGGACTGGCAGCCGGCGGCGCGTCTGCAGAACAGCACATCGTTCTTCTACTTCGGCACCGATCAGTGGCGGAGCGACGAGATCGACACGCAAGAGATTGTCGCGGCGACGGGCAAGCCGCGCTACCGCCACCCCGGCGACTACAACGTGCTCGCGGCGCGACTCGGCTGGCTGCCGTCCTACCCGACGTTCAACAAGAGCGGGCAGAAGATCATCGACGAGGCGAAGGCAGCGGGTCATGAGGACTTCGAGGACGTGAAGAAGTTCGTCGCCGAAAGTCTCAAGAAGGGCGAGCTGAACTTCTCGGCGGAAGATCCCGACGCGCCCGAGAACTTCCCGCGCAACCTCTTCATCTGGCGCGCGAACCTCATCACCTCGTCGTCGAAGGGGCACGAATACTTCCTCAAGTATCTGCTCGGCACGAAGAACGGTCTCTTCGCCGAGGAGAAGTGCCCGACGCGCCCGACGGAGATACGTTGGCGCGAGGAGCAGGAGATCAGTCAGCCCGGCGGCGCGGCCGAGGGCAAGCTCGACCTGCTCATCGACCTTGATTTCCGCATGGCCGGCTCGGCACTCTATTCCGACGTCGTACTGCCGACGGCGACGTGGTACGAGAAGACCGACCTCTCCTCGACGGACATGCATCCGTTTGTCCATCCGTTCCAGCCTGCCGTCGATCCCTTGTGGGAGGCGCGCACGGACTGGGATATCTTCCGCACGCTCGCCGAGGCCGTCTCGCGCGTCGCCAAGGAAGCGGGCATGAAGCCGTACACGGATGTCGTCGCCGTGCCTCTGCAGCACGATACGGAAGGCGAGACGGCGCAGCCCGAGGGTCGGATTCGCGACTGGAAGAAGGGCGACTGCGAGCCGATCCCGGGCAAGACGATGCCGAACCTCGTCAAGGTGGAGCGCGACTATACGAAGGTTTACGAGAAGTGGATCGCGCTCGGCCCCAACGTGGAGAAGGGCATGGGCGCACACGGCCTCTCGTGGGAGTCGAAGGAAGACTACGAGGAGATCCGAAAGCGCAACGGCGTCATTGAAAACAAGGATTTCGTTTCTTACGGCATGCCGTCGATCTTCGAGGCGCGCCAGGCCGCCGACGCCGTCATGGGGCTTTCGTCGACGACGAAAGGCTCCGTCGCCGTGCGCGCATGGCAGTCGATGGAGAAGCGCACGGGTCTGACGAATCTCACGCGGCTTGCCAAGGATCGCGAGATCGAGCGCTTCACGTTCGATCAGGTCGCCGTGCAGCCGCGCCAGACGATCACGACGCCGACGTTCACGGGCAGCAACCGCAATCGCCGCTACACGCCGTTCACGACGAACGTCGAGGAGCTCGTGCCTTTCCGCACGGTGACGGGACGCCAGTGCTTCTACGTCGATCACGAGCTCATGCAGGAGTGGGGCGAGGCGATGGCGACGTACCGCCCGATCTTGGAGAACCGCCCGATCGAGAAGAAGCTCGGCGAGGGCAAGGAAATCACGCTGCGCTATCTGACGCCGCACAACAAGTGGAGCACGCACAGCATGTACTTCGACAGCCAGCAGCTCCTGACGCTGTTCCGCGGCGGGCAGACCGTGTGGTTCAACGAGAAGGACGCCGCCGACATCGACGTCAAGGACAACGACTGGGTCGAGCTTTACAACCGCAACGGCGTCGTCGCCTCGCGCGTCGTGACTTCGCCCCGCCTGCCGCGCGGCGTCGTCTTTATGCACCACGCGCAGGATCGCCACATCAATGTGCCCGGCTCGAAGATTTCGGGCACGCGCGGCGGCACGCACAACACGCCGACGCACATCATGATGAAGCCCACGCACATGATCGGCGGCTACGGGCAGTTCAGCTACGGATTCAATTACTACGGCCCGACGGGCAACCAGCGCGATACCTACGTCGTCGCGCGCAAGATGAAGGAGGTCGATTGGCTTGAGGATTAAAGCGCAGATAGCGATGGTCATGAACCTTGACAAGTGCCTCGGCTGCCATACTTGCTCGATCACGTGCAAGAACGTCTGGACGAACCGCGAGGGCGCGGAGTACATGTACTTCAACAACGTCGAGACGAAGCCGGGCATCGGCTACCCGAAGAATTGGGAAGATCAGGAAAAGTGGAAGGGCGGCTGGAAGGTCAAGGACGGCGAGCTTTCGCTCGCCTCCGGCGCGAACAAGGCGGTGCGCCTCATGAAGCTCTTCTACCATCCCGATCAGCCCGAGCTTGACGACTACTACGAGCCGTGGACATACGACTACGAGACGCTGATCCATTCGGGACGCAAGAACCATCAGCCCGTGGCGCGCCCGCGCTCTCTGATCACGCAGAAGCGCATGGAGATCAAGTGGGGGCCGAACTGGGAGGACGATCTCGCGAGCGGCGAGTCGGCGCGCAGCGATCACAATTTGAAGAAGCTCGGCGAGAAGATCAAGCTGGAATTTCACGATCTCTTCATGAAGTATCTGCCGCGCCTCTGCAACCACTGTCTGAATCCCGCCTGCGTCGCCGCGTGTCCTTCGGGCGCGATCTACAAGCGCGACGAGGACGGCGTCGTCCTCATCTCGCAGGACGTCTGCCGCGGCTGGCGTCACTGCGTGCCAGCCTGTCCGTACAAGAAGATCTATTACAACTGGAAGTCGAACAAGGCGGAGAAGTGCGTCTTGTGCTATCCGCGTCTGGAAAACGGCCTGCCGACGGTCTGCACCGACACCTGCGTCGGGCGCATCCGCTACATGGGCGTGATTTTCTACGACATGGACAAGGTGGAAGAGGCGGCAAAGACGGAAAATGCCGCGCACATTCCTGCGAGCGAGCGCGGCATCTTCCTCGATCCGCGCGACAGGGAAGTGCAGAAGGCGGCGCGTGAGGCGGGCATTTCCGATGCGTGGATTCATGCGGCGGAGCGTTCGCCCGTCGACAAGATCATCCGTCAGTGGCAGATCGCTCTGCCGCTGCATCCCGAGTACCGCACGTTGCCGATGGTCTGGTACATCCCGCCGCTCTCGCCGATCTTGAAGCATGTGGAAGCGGAGGTCTACCTGCCCGACGCAGCGGACATGCGCATCCCGCTCGAATATCTGGCGCAGCTCTTCGCGGCGGGCGACGTCGCCGTCGTCAAGAATACGCTCGCGCGGCTCTTGGAAATGCGCACGGTCATGCGCTACAAGGAAACGAAAGAGTCGCTTCCCGAAGAGCTTTCCCTGCATGAGGCGGAGTACGAGAAGATGTACCGCTTGCTTGCCATCGCCAAGCGCAAGGATCGCGTCGTCATTCCGGCGGGACTGCAGGCGGAGACGCACGAGCGTCTGCGCGAGCTGCAGGGCAGCGCGGGCTATGTCTGCCCGGGAGGTTGCTGATGGAAGAGTACAAGAAGCTGCTGAAGCTCGCGGCATATCTTTTGGAGTACCCGAGCGAGGCGTGGTGGCAGGATTTCGACGCCTGCCGCGCCGCGGCGGCAGAGATTGAGACGAAGCAGGCGCGAGAGGTCTTGGAAGAGCTTTTTGACTACGCGCAGGAGCTTGGCAGCAAGGCTTACGAAGAGCAGTATGTGCGCTCTTTCGAGTTCTCGCCGAACACGAATCTTTATCTGACGACGCAGGATCGCACGGACTTCGGCAAGCAGGCGAGCGAGATGCACGTCTACAAGCAGCTGTTTCTCAAGAACGGCTTCGACACGCAGAACGAGCTTCCCGACTATTTGCCGGCGCTCTTGGAGCTTGCCGCCGCCCTGCCCGAAGAGAAGGCGGCGGAGGTCTTTCGCACGATGAAGGACAAGCTCAAGCTCCTGCGCGACCGCTTCATCGAGGCGAAGCTCGCCTATGCTTTTCTTTTGGACGTCGTGCTCATGCAGGCGGAGAGATGGGAAGGGGATGCAGCATGAATGAGTTCTTTTGGGGCGTACTGCCCTACATCGCTTTCACCGTGCTCATAGGCGGCACGATAGCGCGCTACGTCTTGATGGAGCGCGGTTGGACGACGAAATCGAGCGAATTTCTCTCGAAGAATGATTTGAAGATCGCCGGCCCGATGTTCCACCTCGGCCTCTTCATGGCCTTGGGCGGTCACATCATCGGCGTGCTCATCCCGAAGGTCTGTACGGAAGCGGCGGGAATCAACGAGCATCTCTATCACATCATCGCGCTGGCGGGCGGCATACCGGCGGGCATCCTGTTTTTCCTCGGCTTCCTGCTGCTCTTGAAGCGCCGCTTTCTGGGCAAGGACTACATGCAGGTCAACACGTCTCGCATGGATCGCTGGCTCTACCTCGTGCTCTTCCTCGCCATCCTGACGGGCTGCGCGGGGACGCTGTCGAACGCCCTGGGCGGCTTCGCTTTTGACTACCGCGCGACGATTTCGCCGTGGTTCCGCTCGCTCCTTGCGTTCTCTCCCGACGTTTCGCTGATGGAGGGCGTGCCGTTCGTGTTCCGCGCGCACATGCTGCTGTGGATGGTGACGGCGATCCTCTTTCCGTTCACGCGCCTCGTGCATTGTCTGAGCTTCCCGTTCCTCTATCTGACGCGCAGCCCCATCGTCTATCGCAGGAAGGAGAGCCGCTCGTGAGCGCCTTGGCGATGCAGGAAATCGCCGTGGAAGATGCGGTCGGGCAGATCCTCTGTCACGACATCACGGAGATCGTGCGCGGCGTGAGGAAGGGTGCACGCTTTCGCAAGGGGCATGTCGTCGAGGCGGCGGACATCCCCGTGCTGCTCTCTTTGGGCAAGGAGCATCTCTACGTCTGGGAAAACGACGGCACGCTGCTGCACGAGAATGAAGCGGCGGAGATCCTGCGCGGCTTCTGTCAGAACGAGGGAATGGAAGCCTCTGAGCCGAAGGAGGGCAAGATCGAGCTTCGGGCGCTTCATGACGGCGTATTTGCCGTCGATGTCGAGCGCTTCCATCGGCTCAACGATTTTGATGACATCATGGTGGCTTGTGCGCCGCAGTACATGGCGGTCAAGAAGGGCGATCTGCTCGCGGGTATGCGCGTGATTCCGCTCGCCGTGAAAAAGGCTTTGATGGAAGAGGCGGCGCGATCTGTCGGCGAAGAACCGATCTTTCGGCTTCTGCCGTACCGTTCGCTGAAGGTCGGCGTCGTGACGACGGGATCGGAGGTCGCGCACGGCAGGATCAAGGACACGTTCACGCCTGTCCTTGACGCGAAGCTTCGCGGCTTCGGGCTTTCGGTCAACGAGCACCGCATTTCTGACGACGCCTTGGAGCACACGCAGGCGGCGATCGAGGAGCTTCTTGATCGCGGCATGGACATGGTGCTGTGCACGGGCGGCATGAGCGTCGATCCCGACGACCGCACGCCCGCCGCGATCCGCGCTGCGGGTGCGGAGGTCGTGACGTACGGCGCTCCCGTCCTGCCCGGTGCGATGTTCCTGCTCGCCTATGCCGAGCGCGACGGGCGCACAGTGCCTGTACTCGGCCTGCCGGGCTGCGTCATGTACAGTGCGGCGACGATCTTCGACATCGTGCTGCCGCGCATCTTGGCGGGCGAGCGCGTGACGCGCCGCGAGATCCGCCGCCTCGGACTCGGCGGGCTGTGTCTCGCGTGCGAGACGTGCCACTATCCGCGCTGCACCTTCGGCAAGTGGGAGTAGGTGGAGCGATGCAGGACATATCATTGGAAAAGGCGCAGGAGCTTCTTTTGCGCGAGGTGCGCGAGATTCCGCTGTCGGAAGCCGAGTCCGTGCCGCTTCTCGCGGCGCTCGGGCGAAGGCTCGCCGAGGACTGCTGCGCCGCCTTCGACCAGCCGCCGTTTGACCGCTCGCCGCTCGACGGCTATGCGCTCTTGGCTGCCTGTACGCAGGGGGCGTCGGCGGACGCTCCCGCGCGCTTTCGCGTCATCGGCGAGGAGTGTGCGGGCAGCTTCTTCGCCGGCAAGGTGGGCGCGGGCGAGGCGCTTCGTCTGATGACGGGCGCGGCGATGCCCGAGGGCGCGGACACCGTCGTGCGGCAGGAAGACGTGCGCGTGGAGGGCGAGGAAATTCTCGTGCCTTATGCGCTCAAGCATCACGAGAACTTCTGCTTTCGCGGGGAGGATGTGGAAGAAGGCGCCGTGCTCGCCAAGGCGGGCGATCGTCTGACGGCGGCGCACATCGCCGTCCTGGCAGGGCAGGGGAGGAAGCGTCTTCCTTGCGTGCGCCGCGCGCGCATCGTTTTGGCGAGCACGGGCGACGAGCTTGTCGAGCCGGGCGAGCCGCTCTGCCCCGGCAAGATCTACAACAGCAATCTCTACCTGCTCGCGGCAAGACTTAAGGAGATGGGCTTCGAGGCGGAAATCCTCGGTGCGCTGCCCGACGATGCGGAGGAGGTTGCGCGTGCGCTCGTGAGTTCTGCCGAGCCGCCCGATCTCGTTCTGACGACGGGCGGCGTTTCCGTGGGCAAGAAGGACATCATGCACGACGTCGTCAAGGTGCTTAATGCCGAGCGCCTTTTCTGGCGCGTTCTGATGAAGCCCGGAGCGCCCGCAATCGGCTATACGTTTTCGGCGGCGGGCGACTCGCGCCGCACGCTCGGCATCGCCCTGTCGGGCAATCCGTTCGCCGCTTCGGCGACGTTTGAGCTTCTCGCGCGTCCCGTGCTCGCCAAATTGACGGCGCAAGACGCGCTCTTGCCGATGCGCCGCCGTGCCGTCTTGCGGGACGGCTTTTCCAAGGCGAGCCGCGGCAGGCGCTTCGTGCGAGCGCAGTATGCGCAGGGCGAGGTGCATCTGCCCGAGAAGCATGCTTCCGGCGTGCTCTTCTCCGCCGTCGGCTGCAACGCGCTCGTCGATATTCCCGCCGGCTCGCCGCCCCTTGCTGCGGGTGCGGAGGTCGATGTCATCTTGTTGTGAAATTGTTGTGCGTTGATTGCGAGTTTGCCGATGCGTCTGCGCCCTTTGGGTCTGATTATCGGATATTCGTGGTAAGAGAGGCGTCGTATGCTTGATTTTTATCGCCGCAAAATCGAATATGTGCGCATTTCCGTGACGGATCGCTGCAATTTGCGCTGCCGCTACTGTATGCCGGCAGATGGCGTGGAGAAGCTCTCCCACGCGGACATTCTGTCCTTCGAGGAGATCGTGCGCGTCGTGCGTGCTCTCGCGCAGCTCGGCATACGCAAGGTGCGTCTGACGGGCGGCGAGCCGCTCCTTCGGTGCGGCATCGTCGATCTCGTGCGCGAGATCAAGGCGGTCGAGGGCATCGAGCGCGTCGCTCTGACGACGAACGGCGTTCTCCTCGCCGACCTCGCAGAGGAACTTCGCGCGGCAGGGCTTGACGGTGTGAACATCAGCCTCGATACGCTGGCAGAGGACGCTTTCTCTGACATCACGCGCCGTTCTGCCTCGCTTCTGTCCGTCGTGCGCCAGGGCATGGAGGCGGCGCTCGCTGCAGGGCTCAAGACGAAGCTCAACTGCGTGCCGCTTAAGGGAGTCAATGAAGCGGAACTTGTTTCGCTCGCTGCCCTCGCGAAGGAGCACCCGATCGACGTGCGCTTCATCGAGCTCATGCCGATCGGCATGGCGAAGGAGGCGGGGCTGACGGGCGTGCCGACCGCTGAGGTGCGCCGCATCTTGGAGGAATCTTTCGGTGCGCTCGTGCCCGTCGTCAAGGAAGCGCTCACCGGTCCCGCCGCGTGCTTTCGTCCGGCAGGATTTCGCGGTGCGCTCGGCTTCATCGACGCGCTGGAGCACAAGTTCTGCAGCTCGTGCAACCGCGTGCGCCTGACGGCGGAGGGCTATCTGAAGCTGTGCCTTGCGTTGGATGCGGGGCTTGACCTGCGCACACTTCTGCGCACGGGTGCGGATGACGCGGCTCTCTTCAGGAAGCTGCGGCAGGTGATTGCCGAAAAGCCGCGCGAGCATCACTTTGAAGCGGCGGGCGGCGCGGGCGAGGAGAAGCGGCGCATGTACCAGATCGGAGGGTGAGGATTGGGAAAGATTGTAACGATTGCCGCGAGCGAGCGGCGCGGCACGAAGAAGAAGCCGCTGGAAAAGGCGCTCTTTCATGTGGGGCACGGCATCGTCGGCGATGCGCACGCGGGGAAATGGCACCGGCAGGTGAGCTTTCTGGGCGCGGCGGAGATCGAGGCGTTTCGCGCACGCGGTGCGACGGTCTCCCACGGCGATTTCGGCGAGAATATCGTCGCAGAGGGCTTCTCCTTCCGTGAGCTTCCCGTCGGTACGCGCCTCGCGGCAGGCGATGTCATCTTCGAAATCACGCAGATCGGCAAGGAGTGCCATGCGCACTGCGCCATCTACGCGGCGGTCGGCGACTGCATCATGCCGCGCGAGGGCGTCTTTGCACGCGTACTGCACGGCGGTACGCTGAAGCCCGGCGACGAGCTGCGCCTTTTCGAGGGCAAGCTGCCGCTTGACGCCGCCGTCATCACGGCGAGCGACAAGGGCTCACGCGGCGAGCGCGAGGACAAGAGCGGCGACTTGGCGCAGCATCTGTTGGAGGAGGCGGGCTATCGCATCGCACGGCGTGTGATTTTGCCCGACGATGAGGAGGCGCTCGCGAAGGAGATGCAGGAATGCGCCGATCTCGGCGTCGCGCTCGTCGCCACGACGGGCGGCACGGGCTTTTCCGAGCGCGATGTGACGCCCGAGGCGACGCGATCCGTCATCGAGCGCGAGGCGCCGGGCATCGCCGAGGCGATGCGCGCCCTCTCGATGCAGGTGACGCCGCGTGCCATGCTGAGCCGCGCCGCCGCCGGTATATGCAAGCGCACGCTGATCGTCAATCTGCCGGGCAGCGCCAAGGCGGTCGAGGAGTGCCTCGGCTTCGTCCTGCCGCAGTTGGCGCACGGCATCGAGATCCTGCGCGGCGACGCGGGCGAGTGCGCGAGAAAGTGAGGCCGCAGAGCCTCGCCGATGTGACGCTTCTCGTCGTCGCGGGCGGCAGAAGCCGGCGCATGGGCGAGGACAAGCGTTGGCTCGATGTCGGCGGCGTGCCGCTGTTGGAGGGGCTGCTGAAAAAGGCGGCTGCTGCGGGATTTGCAGAAATCTTCCTGTGCGTCGAAGAGAGGAGCGAGCGCCTGCAGGCCTTGGCAAGCCGTTATGGCGCGAGGATTCTCGTCGATGAAACGGCGGGGCAGGGACCTGTGGCGGGGCTTTCACGCGGCCTGGCGGCGAGTTCTCATACTTGGTCCTTCGCCGTGTCGGCGGATATGCCCTTTTTCTCCTTCGACGCAGCGAGAGAACTTCTGCCCAAGGCGGAGCGCATGGTGCGAGCCGTCGTGCCCGTCGCCGAAGGACGGTGCGAGCCGCTTGCCGCGCTCTACCACAAGGAAACGGCGCACGTGTTCTCTGCAGCTATGGCGGCAGGCGAGCGCAGCCTTCGGCGAGCGGCCGCCGCGCTTCCCGTCCTTGAAGTTCCTGTTCGCGCGGGCGCATGCTTCTTCAACGTGAACACGCCCGCCGCCCTTCGCTTGGCGCGCGGCCGAGCGGCGAACCTCGTGCGCCGCGTGCCCATCGTATCCATCGTTGCTCCCGCATCGGGCACGGGCAAGACAACCTTTGTCGAAAAGCTCCTGCCGCTCTTGACCTCGCGCGGCGTGCGCGTCGGCGTCGTCAAGAGCGATGCGCACGGCATTGTCCTGAACGACGGAACGAAGGACAGCGGACGCTTCCGCGCGGCGGGCGCGTCGAGCGTCGCCGTCGTCGCGCCTGCGGGCTTCTGGCTCTACGAGCGCACGCAGGAGAAGCTCTCGCTGGAAGCGGCCGCCGCACGCATGACGGGCGTCGATCTCGTGCTCATCGAGACGCGCTCGCACGGCGTATTTCCCGCCTTGTCGCTCTGGCGCGAGCTGGAAGAGCCGCTGCTCGACGAGCGCGTCGCGGCGCTCTTCTCCTCTTGCCATGAGCGGCAGGCGGAAGGGATTTTGCAGCTTGACCTCGAAGCTATGGAGGATGCCGCACATCTCGTCCTTTTTCTGATGGGGCGGGAGGAAGGATTCGATCTGCGTCGAATCGCATGGGACGGCGGCCACAGCGGAAAGGGAGGCGCATAGCGCATGAATGATATCGAAAAGAAAGAGCGCAAGGTGCAGCGCGCGTATCGCCAGCTCGGCAATATCGCGCGCCTATACGACGGCATGATGACGAATACGAGTTGGGCGGGGCGCTTTGCCATCCGCTGGCTCTGGGGCTTCGCCTCCTATCCGGAGTTTCTGGCGATGGCGTATCGCGGACTCCCCGCAGATTTTCGCGGCAGGCTGCTCGAAGTTCCCGTCGGCACGGGCGTGCTGTCGTTTCCGCATTATGAGAAGATGAAGGAGGCGCAGATCACCTGCCTCGACGCTTCGGAGACGATGCTGGAGGCGGCGAAAAAGCACGCGGCGAACTTTTCTCTCGGCGCGACAGACTTTGCGCTCGGCGATGTCGGCGATTTGCAGTATGCGGATGAAACTTTTGATTTCGTATTGTCCGTCAACGGCTTTCACGCCTTTCCCGAGAAGGAGAAGGCGTACCGCGAGACGGAGCGCGTCCTGAAGCGCGGCGGCATATTTTCCGGCTCGATGTATGTGCGCGGCAAGAGCCGGCGCACCGATTTCTTCGTCAAGCAGTTCTGCGAGCGGCGCGGCTTCTTCTCGCCGCCCTACGAGACGGAGGAGAGCCTGCGGGCAAGGCTTCAGGCGATGTACGGCGAGGTCGACATCATGACGATCGGCTCATTCGCAGGCTTTCGTTGCAAGAAGATTTAAGTTGTTTTCATGAGGAGTGTTGAATCAATGGCTGATGAAATGGCATGGAAGAATCTCGGTCCCAATCCATCGCGCAAGGAGATCCTTGCATGCTGGAATCCCGAGGACGCGGGCTTTTGGGAGAAGTACGGCAAGCGCATCGCGACGCAGAATCTCTACACCTCGACGTGGGCGCTCGTCCTGAGCTTCGTTGCGTGGACGCTCTGGGCGACGATCGCGGCGAAGCTCAAGTTTATCGGCTTCAACTTCTCGGACGATCAGATTTTCACGCTCGCGGCGCTGCCCGGTCTCGTCGGCGCGACGGGACGCTTGTTTTACACGTATCTGCCGGGACTGATCGGCGGCAGGAACTCCACTTTCATCACGACGGCGCTTCTTCTTCTGCCGCTCTTCGGCTTGGGTCGCGCTCTGCAGGATCCCACAACGTCGTATGAGACGTTCGTCCTTCTCGTGTCTTTCATCGGCATCGCGGGCGCAAACTTCTCCGCTTCGATGGCGAATATCGGCTTCTTCTTCCCCAAGGCGAACAAGGGATTCGCGCTCGGCATCAATGCGGGCATCGGCAACCTCGGCGTATCGCTCATCTATCTGACGGCGCCGATCCTCTTGGGCTGGAATCTCTCCTCGCTCTTCGGCGAGGGCGTGCCGGGTCCTGACGGCATGATGTATGTGCAGAATGTCTGCTACTTCTGGACGATTCCGACGGCGCTGACGCTCGTCCTCGTCTGGCTCTTCATGGACAATTTGCCGCTGCCGAAGCAAAGCCCCAAGAGCATGATGTCCATCTTCGGCAACAAGCATACGTGGCTCATGTGCTGGATCTACACCTGCGGCTTCGGCTCCTTCATTGGCTTTTCGGCGGCGCTCGGGCTGCTCGTCGCGAAGGAATTCCCCGAGATGCCCTTTTCTTACGCCGCTTTCCTCGGCCCCTTCATCGGCGCGGGCATCCGTCCCGTCGGCGGCCTTCTGGCAGACAAGATGGACAGCGGTTCGCGCGTCACTCTCATCTCGCTCTTCGTCATGCTCGGCGCGAGCTTCCTCGTGCTCTTCGGCGTGGAGGCGCATCGCTTCCCCGTGTTCTTCGGCGCATTCCTGCTGCTCTTCTTGACGACGGGTTTCATCAACGGCGCTTCCTTCCGCATGATTCCCTACATCTTCAACAATCCGTTCCACTCCTCGCTCGTCACGGGCTTCACGGCGGCGATCGCGGCCTACGGCGCGTTCTTTATCCCGAAGCTCTTCGGCTTCGCCTACGCGAACTACGGCGTCGTCGCGCCCGCCTTCTACATCCTCATCGCGTTCACGGTCAGCACCATCGTCATCACATGGTACTTCTACGACCGCAAGGGCTCGGGAATCCGCTGCTAGGATGAGGTGCATTTCATGGCAAACGAATTGACGCATTTTGATGCGTCGGGCAACGCACACATGGTCGATGTCAGCGAGAAGAAGGAAACGGAGCGCATCGCGCGTGCGAGCGGCCGCATCCTCGTAAGCCCCGCCGTCTACGAGGCGATTGCGGGCGGCACGGCAAAGAAGGGCGACGTCCTCGGCGTCGCGCGCATCGCCGGCATCATGGCGGCGAAGAAGACGAGCGACGCGATCCCGCTGTGCCATCCGCTGCCGCTGACGCGCGTGAGCATCGACTTTGGGCTTCTGCCCGAAGCATCTGCGGTCGAAGCGCGTGCCGAGGTCAAGACGCGCGGCGTCACGGGCGTCGAGATGGAAGCGCTGCACGCTGTGAGCGTCGCGCTCTTGACGATCTACGACATGTGCAAGGCGCTCGACAAGCGCATGGAAATCACCGCGCTGCACTTAGACGCCAAGAGCGGCGGCAAGAGCGGCGATTTTCGGCGCTGATGGAAAATCAGCAAACGGCAATAAAAATCCCGCGCACTTTTGCGGTGCGCGGGATTTTTATTGCATCGTCGATGGTTGACGATGTTTTCAATTCAAATTGGGCATCTTTTGGTGCAAGGTTTTGATTTCTTCGATCGACAAGTTTGTGATACGTGCAACCATATCGACGGGAAGTCCTTCTTTGAGCATGGAAAGAGCCGTTTCTCTGCGGGTGTTTTCTGCGCCGCGCTCCATGCCTTGGGCGATGCCGCGCTCCATGCCTTGTTCATAGATGCCTGTACTCAAATTGCACATCGTTTTCATCTCCTCTTCTATATCTGCCGTCGTATCCATATCGAATTCATCTTTCAGAAGTTGCTTCTTTCTCATCGCTGGTGTTCGTGTGTCTTTGAACAGCAGACGCAGGAAGCGGATGAGCCAATCTTCATCGGGTGGCTGCTCTTCGCCGAGATAGATTGTGATGATGCTTATCAGGTCATAATCCGCATGATTGGCTTTATATTCATGAAGAATATAATGTTCGTTGAGATCGTAGCGATTGATGGAGCTTTTGCCATCGGGTGAATCCATGCAAAGCCAGATGCTGTAGACCTTTTTGAGGTCATCGTAGGATGAGCCTGTAAATTCGGTTTCTTTCTGGGATGAAATTAAACGACTCGCATAGTAAATGGCTCGTTTCAAGAGTGCATAGCCGAGTTTGGAGCTTCTCTGAGTTCTTTGTGCTTCGACGTTGATGATCAGGGTGATGAGCTCGCCCGATTTCGGAACACGCGCATGAAAGAGGATGTCAAAACGAATCCAGCCCTCCGTGATGCCGATATTTTCCGTAGCGGAACCGAGAAACTCTTTTGGAGAGTGCAGGGTGTTTCCAACCGCATTTGTCATATCCCTGTCAATAGGAATCTCACTGATCTGCGGTGTGCCTTCGATATATTTTTCAGCAATATCGGAAATCGTCGCTTCTTTGAATTCCGGCACGGTTCGTTTGAGGAGGCGTGCCATGATAGTTCTTTGTGCGAGCAGGCGTTTGGCATGTTGATCATACGTCGGATTTCGATAATCAGACGCATGATATTCCGACGGGAGGTCTTCGTTCTGCTGCATGATGCAATGTCACCTTCTTTGAGGAAGCACTGATAAAATGAGGTCGCCCAGATTCGCACAGATGCGCTGTATCTATAGCGGTCAACGTCAGCCAATCATGCAGCGCGCTTCGCGCTTGCATTCTTGGGACGTTTTCGCATACGAGCCGTTGCCCAAT
>ERZ773083.884-NODE-884-length-22387-cov-3.819810_pt1 | contig 22387 bp, 20 predicted proteins | sample MGYA00511465_ERZ773083 | MGnify/ENA primary metagenome ERZ773083 (study PRJEB29015, sample SAMEA2738001) | human oral metagenome | biome: human oral; feature: human-associated habitat; material: dental | place: China | collected 2060 ... | reverse complement strand
CCCATCTTCGAGATGGCCCAGTCCTTATATCCGGCTGTGTCGAGCGCCTGAAAATTGCCGTCCAGGCGGTAGCCGGTCAGTTCCGCGGTTCGCTTTGCGAGGGCCAGGGTCATGTCGCGAAGCGCCCCCTCCTGCCCGAAGTTCCAGTAAATCACTTCGCCCTGCGTGTGGTAACTGAGAGTCGCGTCAAATTTGACCCGCCGGGTCAGATCGGCGAGCGCCTTCGACTCAATCTCACACTCCGGCGCCGTTCCCTTATAGTGATCCGCCGAGGCGTGCCCGAGGTGATCGTTATACGACTCCCAGAGCGCATCGAAATTCCGGTTCAGATCGACACCGTTTGCATTCGACTTCCACTGCTGCAAATAGCCCGCCGTGAGCTGCTTTCCGTCCTTTGATGCGATATTTCGGACCGTCTCCCGCACAGCTTCCGTGTGAATGCCGTCCATGCCGACCTGGCTGATGCTGACACCGTCCGGGTTTGCCATCGGAATCAAGTGGATCTCCGTGTCCGCAAGCAAATCTCTGATTGCGGCATCGCGGAAACTGCCGTTTTTCTGCTGCGCCGCAAGCAGTTCCACAGCCTGCCGCATCACAAGCTGCACTGTAATATATTCCCGCGCGTGAATGCCGCCGAAGACCAGCAGATGATGTTTTGCCTCCGGATTCCCGACGCGGAGGTCATAGAGCTGATTGCCGTCGACCGTCTTGCCGAGCACATCGACCCGCAGCGCACTCCCCGCCTGCTTTTGCAATTGACTCAGATCCCGCTGAAATTCCCCGTAGGTGTAGCGACTGCTCTGAAAGCAGAGATAGGTCTCCGCAGCCAGCGCTTCCGTCGGTGCTTCGCTGCTTTCCGCGGTTGATGCTGTCTCCGCGGCACGCTCGTTCGCGGCAGAAGTTGTTTCTGCTGCGCTGCCGCCTGCTGCTGAAGTGCTCACCGCGCTGCTCTCTGTCACAGCGGCCGCATGACTCGCAGCGTGCATATTTTTCTTCACCTTGGCCGCGACCGTCGTTTGTCCCACTGCCTTGACCTCCTGCGACTTTGCGCCGCACGCCACACTCGCTGCGATACAGCAAAGAAACAAGACCCCCACAAACTTCTTTTTCATGACACATCCCCCTTTCTCTTACCTGCTTATCTGCGCCGCTATGATACCTGACAGTTTGGCGCAGCCCCTTCGCCGACTTCTTCTCATCTTGTTGCCAAAAAATCCGCCTCTCGGAACTTTGCCCCGATAACCTGCGCTGTTAATCCAATCTCCCTTCTTCATTCGGCTTATCAACATTGTCTGCACCTTCTCAATCAGGGTATAACTCACTGTCTCCCGATGGCGGATCATTATGCCCTACAGCCGCAACAGCTGCTTGCTGTCGCTTCACTTCTCGCAATATTCAGCCCAAGTCGTAGGCAACCGTCTTTTCCGCCGAGAGCCACTGACTCTCCGGGTACAGAACCGCGCGGCACCTGCGGTAGGCGCTCGAGAGGGAGAGCACTTCCCTTGCGATATACTCACCTGCCTCTGTGCGCTCTACCGCTATCGCGCGTTCCGGCTCCCTTCCTTCCGCAAATCGGAGCGGCAACAGAATATCACAGACATTTCGCGCGGCATCATAGCCGGGCAGTGCCACGCTCCGGTTCCAGCGAAACTCCCGCAGACTGCGGTTCACAATCTGTCCGAACGCTTGCTTCATCGCCTCCGATACTCCCGGCACCTCTTCGATTTGTTTGCCTAAGTTCGCGAAATACCTGTTTCGCGCCGCATTGTCCGGATGCAGGGTATAGACCTCTTCCGGTGTGTTGTCCCCGCCTGTCAGCATCTCCCGCGTGCAAAAACTCTGTAAAAAATCGAGCGGGAGTCTCTTCGTCTGCTCCGTGAGTATTCGCCGGTAATCGCAGTACAGCGCCGCGCCGTCCGACAAAGCCTGGATCTCCGGAAACTCATACGCGGCTGCGGGCGGGAGTGTTTCAAAGTGACGGGAAACATCCTCAAACGCCTGTGTCCCGACAGCCGCAAAACTCTCCAGATTCCAGCGCGGACCGGTCTTCAAAAGATTATTTTTAAAGAACGCATAAATCGGTCTGAAATCCGCTGTGACAAGCCCGGTATGGCAGATTCCGTACTGCACATCTTGATAGCCGGGCAAGGTTTCCCGGCAATGCCGGAACTTATGCTCGGCGCATATCCGGGAAATGTGGTTCTCCATATATCTGCCGAGGATGGGAGCCGTCACCGAGACAGGTAAAGCACTCTCTCCGTAGCTCCAGCGCTCCGGGCGCAGGAGCTTCACAAGTCTCTGTAACCTCTCGTGCGACGCCTTGGCGAAAGGGCGCGAATCCCGCAAGGTAGCGGCTTCAGGTGCCTCCGAAGCCCTCCTGTCTTCAGGAATACGTTCTGCCTCAATTTTTCGCGGCGTTTGTCCGGACGCTCGCTCTTCACGGTGCAGTCTGACCACAGGATAGAGACTCTTACCGTTGGCGGATGCCTTCATCCGAACATCGAGCAGAGACGGAAACTGTTTTAAAAACAGGAAGCCGTCACCGGTGCCGTACTTCTTATAATCCACGCCGGTTTGTCGCAAGAATTCGAGAAAAGACTTCGCGGCTCTCCACCTGTTTTCCTCGACGGAAATCTGTTCCGCCCGTTTCAAAATCTCTTTTTCAAGTCGTTCTCTCAGACTATCGTCCAGAGCGAATTTCGGACTTTCCGGCTCGGTCTCACAAGCTGCCGTGCTTTCCGCCCTGCGGGGAACGCTCATCTCAAAGCGGCGAAGTCGCACCACTGCCTCCGCTTTTGTCCCGGACGGATCGGAAGATTGCAACTCAATCTGTTCCGCAAACTGCTGCAGAAACGGATTCAGCTGGATGAAGCCATACTCTTTATAGTTGATGCCTGCCGCAGCCACGGCGTTTCCGACCTGCGTGATATAAATCCATTCGCCCTGCTCCAGCGACAAATTTTGCAAGATGTCCCGAAGCAGCTTGGCTAAAGCCGGCTTCTTTTCATCCGGAACCTTGCCATCCTGCCGCCTCTTTTGACGTCTTAATTGACGGTACTGCCGCAAAATGACATAGCTTCTTTCCGGCTCTCCCGCCTGTGTGGCAGCACTGTCCGTGATGGCAAGGTCTTCCGGAAAGAACTCCAAAAAGGCGCGCAGCGTCTCTGCGCCGTATTCTTGATATCGAATCCCTACCTTCCGCAATTCCTGTTCTAATTTGTCCGTGCCGACCCAACCGTAGTCATGCCTTTGGAGGTTCAGCAGCGCCTCAAAGAGCAAAGGCCGCAGTTTTTCCCGCTCATTCTCTTTCACAGAATTCCCCCTCTTCCGTCCCGCGCCCTTGCAAAATGACTGTTTTTTTCTTACACTTTGGCGCGTTTCTTCATAATTCTTTCATATTTACCTTACTTCCTGTACAGACTTCCGTCAAGTTAGAAAGCGGGAAATGCTTGTATACCTGCTATGATGCGAAAAAGTACAAAAAGGGCAGCCCTCTTGTCGAGCCGCCCTGAGACACCGGAATTAGTTCCGGCGGAGTATGTATAAATCCATGAATTTCAAATCTTCTCCCATGGGGAGCGGCGCAAGCTGAGCCTGCAAATAGCTCTCCTTGTCGCGCACCGAGGCGCTGAAAATATAGTTGTACCCGAGATCAAAGAGATACGCGGGGCAGAGTTCATTGCTCGGGCCGTAAATACCGCGAACCTCTGCCTTCTCACAGCAGGCCAGGATATCCCGGTAGCTGTCATTGACAATCGTGCATCCCGTCATGATGACCATGTCCAGGGTCTTCAGCACATCCGCATAGTCAATGGCACTTTTCCCGAGATGCCAGTGAATTCCCTCCGGATAGACTTTCATGCCCTCTCTCCCGATGCGGTAATTCAAAAGTCCCTTTTCCGGTCGCAAATCAAAGGCATGAAACTCCTTACATTTTCCGAGGAAAAACTGATTGTAGAGTCCGTAGCCTATGATGCCGACTTTCTTGCCCGCAACCTCATAGGGAAACCGGAGTCCCGGCTCCCGCGTAATCCCTTGTTTGAGGAGCCTCTCTTCGGAATTGAACGGCTTACTCATCAAATTCAACAGTGCGACAAGCGGCTCCCGAAGCGTCTCATCTCCCGATTCCAAAAATGTTTTAATTACCAGATCAACCGGTTTCCCGAGCTCTTTTGACAATACCGCCCTATATGCCTCCGGACTCTTCTCCTTACCCATGCGCAAGCACTGCGAGACCCGGCCTCTCGTATCAGCACACATGAACCAGCGGTACTCAAGGATAAACTCATCCAAAACCGGCATCTCTTCCCGCTCGGTTTCGTATAGCTTTCCGAGCTGTTCATAAATCTCTCTCAAATCATTCATCGTATCACTCCCTTCATAAGAACCTTTGCCGCTGACGGCGCCGCACTGTTTTCCGGCCGAAAAATCAAACCGGAATTTCTATACCGATGCTCCGCAACGTTTTGTCAATTAGTTATATAATGCTAATAAGAGTTTAACGCATCGCGTCCTGTCTTTCCACCGGAAAATCAGTGCGCACCGATCAAAGTTGCCGTAAAAAAGACAGCCTCCCACTTTCGTGAGCGGCCGTCTCGAATACAACGTAATCCCTTTTCCGGGTGCTTAGGACTACACTTTCTTTTCGGGCCACGCCTTCCTGAGCGCGATATAAGAAATCAAAAAGTTCGCAAACCACCCGGCTGGGACCGCAAGCCAGACAAACGCGATGCCAAAGCGCGGTGCAAACAGCAGGGCGACCGAGAGGCGAATCGCGAGATTCACCATGTTTGCAAGGAGGAACGGGCGCATTTTACCGAGTCCGCGAAGCACGCCGTCCGTCGCCATTTTAATTCCCATGAAAAGAAAGAAATAGCCGAGCCATTTCATGTATTCTCCGGACACCCGATATGCGAGTTCCGTTCCGTCCTTTCCGAGAAACAGCGCGGAAATGCGTGTGTGCAAGCTTTCAATGATCAGAAACGCCAGCAAAGCAAAACAAGCATCCAATACCAGCGCGGCACGATACCCTTTCCGAATCCGCTCCGCCTTCTTGGCACCGAGGTTTTGGGATACAAAGGGCGATACCGCATTGCCAATGGAAACAAAGATCAACGAGAAGACATTTTCTACCCGCATGGTAGCCGCATATCCTGCGAGCGCCTGGGTTCCGAAGGGATTCACAACCGCCTGTATAATCATCATCCCGACAGAGACGGTGGACTGCTGCAGTACCGAAGGGACCGCGATACATAACATGGTCCGTAATTCCTGCCGGTCAAAGCGACGAAAACTTCCCTGATAACGCTTCATCCGGCTCAAAAAAAGAAGGAGCGATAACACTGCGGAAATGCCTTGTGCGATTAAGGTCGCAAGCGCTGCGCCGAATACGCCGAGTCCCAGTCCCGCCACCATCCAGAGGTCCATCCCTATATTTAAGAGCGAGGAGAAAATCAGAAGTCCCAGCGGGATTTTGGATTCGCCAATGGATGTGAACATAGTAGAGAGAATATTGTACATGAACAAAAACGGAAAACCGACAAAATAGACACGAAGATACAACACCGCCGTGTCCAGGATGTCATCCGGCGTCTGTAAGACGCACAGCATCCGCCGCGAAAAGCAAAAGCCGATGATGCCGAGGCATATGCTGAGCAGCAAAAAGCTGATAAGCGAAGTCGACACGATGGTCTTCATCTTGTCGTATTCTTTGGCCCCGAAATAGCGACTCACCAGCACACCGGCACCGACACCTGCGCCGAGGGCCACACAGATGAAGACATTCGTGAGCGCCGCACAGGCACCGACTGCAGCGAGGGCAGACGATCCCACAAATTGACCGACTATAATGGAATCGGCCATGTTATAGACCTGCTGAAAGAAGCTGCCGAGAATCAGCGGCATCGCAAAAACTGTCAGCGCCTTGAGTGGCGCATCTGTGATCAAATATTCATCTTTTGACATTCAGTCATCCCCGCAGTCTGTGCATCGTCCTTCCTTTAGTCACATTCTACTTAAATTATAACATAAAAAAGAGACCCTCCCCTACCTCTTGCCACCCTGCGAACGTGTAGATCGGAAAGTCTCTTATCTCTGATTGGCTGCGGCGGTAAATCGTATCTTTCCGCGCTGCGCTATGTTTTTTTGATGTATCACACGGCGTATCGCCTGCTTCGCGATTCCGTGCCCTATGAAGACCGCGACGGCGTTTTGATCTGTCTCTTGTACAGAGTCGGGATCTTCGAGGCGCACACTGTAGCGTCCGTCCGCCACGTCAAAGCGAAGCGCGCAAGCCCCTGCAGGAATCAGGCCTTTGGCACGAATGATATTTCCGTAGCGCCCGCGTATCAGCGCTTCCAGAAACAGTAGAAACGGTTCCGGGGCGTCTACATAGGCTTTCCCCATCGAAAACGTATCCGGTAATTGCGTTTCCGCTTGTGGCGTCGAGCTTGTGGCGTCGAGCTTCTGACCTCCGATTTCGGCTCGCTTACATCGGCCGCGCTGAGTAGGAGTTGCTCCCACCACGCTTCTTCCGCGTTCTTAAGGAGTGCTCTGCCATGTCAGTGCTTCCGAGGAATATTGTGGTCGATATCAGCATCTGCAGAAAAAAAGAATGAGTTTGCACAACAGCTGTTCCGGATGTTTTACGGAGAATATAAAGACATGTCATTTGACAGTCAATTGTATGCTTTTGGTTGCAATCGTGTTTCTGAAAGCCCGATCATGTTCCACAAAAATCATGGTGGGATAAAACTCCTTGATTAGTTTTTCAATTTGCATTCGTGAATAAATGTCAATGTAGTTAAGTGGTTCATCCCATACATACAGATGTGCTTGCTCACAAAGACTTTTTGCTATTAACACCTTTTTCTTTTGCCCTTCTGAAAAATCCTCTATTTTTTTCTCAAACTGTACTCGTGAAAAATCCATTTTTCGTAAAATTGCTTTAAATAGACTTTCATCAATTTTGTTGGTTTCTATGAACAAAGATAAAGAGCCGTTCAGCGTAGAAGTATCTTGCGGCACATAGGACAGTTTGAGCCCGGAACCAACCGAAATCACACCCTGATATTCTATTTGTCGCCCCAGTATCAACTTTAGTAGACTTGTTTTTCCGGAACCATTATTTCCGTCAAGAGCAATGCGCTCTCCCTGTTTTACTTCAAAAGAGATTGGTTGGCAGACTTCTTTACCATCGAAAATCGGTACAACATCAGAAAATGTCACCAAGGTATCCGCAAAATAGAAAAGTGGATTGATTTTCAAAGCTTCAACTGTTTCCGAGTTTTTAAGAAGTCTCGACTTTTCCTCAATTGCCCGCTGCTGCCGTACTTCAATCGACTTTGAGCGCTTCATCATTTTTGCGGACTTGTGACCGATATATCCCCGATCAATCGGACCGTTTCCATATTTTGACACTTCAATCCGCTCTGACCAAACCGAAGTTCTTTGAGCAGCCTTTTGCATCGCATCAATGTTTTTTTTCAATTTTACATTTTGATTGCGTTCAAATTCCTGTTGGCGCTGAAAGTTAGCAAACCAAGTAGAAAAATTTCCGCTTTGCACTTCAATGTTTGATCGGTTAATGGATAAAATATGGTCAACGCATCCATCTAAAAAGCAACGATCATGAGAGGCTAAAATAAATCCCTTTTTCCGTTTCAGGTAGTCCGAAACAATTCCCCTGGCTTTCATATCTAAATGGTTTGTCGGTTCATCAATCAGCAAGAAGTGTCCGCTGTTCAGAAATAGCGCTGCAAGCAGCACCTTGGTCTGCTCGCCATTGGAAAGCGTAACAAAAGGCCTCCAAAGCACATCTTCACGGACTTCCAGATAAGATAATTCTCTCAACAGCTCCCATTCTTCCGCAAACGGGCAAACTTCCGAAAGAATATCCGTGGTTAATCTATTTTTGTCGCTAACAGCATATGGAAAATAATCAAATTGCACAGAGGCTTGTATTTTCCCGCGGTATTCATACTTTCCAAATAGGAGATTTAGAAAAGTTGTTTTTCCTCTGCCGTTTCTTCCAATAAACCCAAGCTTCCAATCTGTATCAATTTGAAAATCTACATTTTCAAAAATAGTATCATAACTGCTCGGATAGGAAAAACTAAGATTCTCGACCCGAATCATTGACATATTGTATTTCTCCTTTATTCCGTGAGTGAAGACATAAAATAAGAGCTGCAAGAAAGTTAATTCTTGCAGCTCGGCATAACATAACAGTGTCACTCTCATTAAAAGTGATACAACTATAATATATCGAGTGAATAGGCTTTTAACTTTCTTGCAATGGGTACAACGGCACAAAAAAGTTACTCATCTCTTCAATTCACCTCCAATATTTACTTTATAGTATAATAAGCACACGAATAAGTCAAGTAGAAGAGCAAAGTAAGCAGAAAAATCTTTCTATATCAAAGATTTGAAGCCCTTTTTACTGACTAAATTTGTCTTATAACTCAAAAATGGCCAAATCAGAACAAATTACGACAAACTGTTTTGGGCATGAAAAAACCCCGGAAGCCATATGCTTCCGGGGTTTTTGTACATTTTGAAGTGTCGATTATCTCTTGGAGAACTGCGGTGCACGGCGAGCTACCTTCAAGCCGTACTCACCTGACCTTGATCCGAAAAGTCCAGTATTCATGCGGGTTTTCGGGCTTTCCTCTCTCAGTAAACCCATAGGTAAACCCACGAAATCGCGAAATTTTGGTGCATTTTAACGCAGCCCTAATGCAGCATTCACAACGCTGCTTAAATTCTCAGGTTTATTATACTTGACTTTCGCATAGATGTCCATAGTCGTTTTGCTGTTCTCATGGCCTGCCAGATACTGCACCGTCTTTGGATCAACACCCTTGTAAATCAGGTTGGTGATGTAGGTGTGCCGCAGCATGTGCGGAGTCACCTTGAAGTCCATCGTATACACCAGCTTGGAATTGGAAAACAGGCTCCTCTGGAAAACAATCGTTATTCAGAAGGGCCTGTTTGAGTTATCTGCTTTTGGGGAATTAGGGGGTCTATGGCGAGCGTTTTTGTGCTTTTGGAGGCATTTAACCGTAAAGGGGCTGCTGCACTTGGACTTTTTTCCTTGTGCAACAGCCCCTTCATACATTCATTATAGCTTTTATCATCCATTTTATTTGCCCCAAACAGCCGCTGCATTCGACCTTACAAGCAGTTCTTCCACAGGCAGACCAATCGGACAAATATCATGACAAGATAACGACTTCCCGCATCCCTCAAAATATTTCTTCTTATATTCAGCAGAAATCTCATTCAAATGAGTGCTTTCCTGTTCTTCATTCAGAATCCGAAATGCGTTGACTGCAGCAACAGCGCCTGCAAAAGTCCCATTTGCAGAGAAGTTAGGACACACTTCAAGGCAGCAGCCACACATCAGACAGCGTGCCGACTGGTATCTCGGTTCATGTGTCCACGAACTCATATAAGCTTCACTTTCAAGCCAAAGGTTCAGTTTTTTCAAATTTTCAAACAGATTTGACCGGTCAACGATCAAATCTCTTACAAGCGGAAATTTGCTTAAAGGTTCCAAGGTAATTGTAGAACCTTTTAACGTATGTAGAAATGTAGAGCATGCCAGCCTCGGACGTTCGTTAATCAGCATGGCGCAAGCCCCACATTTTCGCACCATACAGCTACATTCCCAGCTGATGGGAGTAACTATATTCCCTGAGTTATCTTTCAAAGGGGTTCTACTGTTCAATTCCTTTAGAACAGTAGCAACAGAGCTGTTTCTGCTTCCGTCAAACTCAAATTCCTGCCAATAACTGTCTGCTTTCTGACTCTCCTGCCGCCTGATTCTTATTTTATATACCAAGTGAATCACCGCCTTTCTGGAACAGGTACAAAGGAAATCTGTATCTGCTTTCCATCAAATCTGGCTACCGTTGTTTTAAGGTAATCATCGTCATTGCTCTTCGGATAATCCTCCCGCCAGTGTGCACCACGGCTTTCTTTTCTTGCAAGAGCACTCTTTAGAACTGCCATGCCAAGCAATGGAAGATTTCCTGCCAGCGCTTGTACCGTTTGAATCCCATTTAATAACGTATTCTCATTTCTGACAACGCCCATAGTCTCCTGCATCACTTTGTTTAATTGCTTTATTTCTGAAATTTGGGACGCTGGTGGAAAATCTCTCTGTGTCGCACAAGATAGATCTACTACATCTGCCTGTTCGCATGCTGATTTTGCCGCAACACGTCCTCCGTATAACGCTCCTAACAGAGAATTTCCACCAAGACGGTTGGCACCATGATATTGGGCACAGCATTCTCCGGCAGCGTAAAGATTCTGAATCGGCGTTCTGTGCTGCTCATCCACCAGAATACCTCCCATAAAATAGTGAATTCCCGGTAAAACAGACACCGGTTCCTTTCGTATATCTTTATGCAGATAGGTCATACAATCGTCTGCCAGACCAGATAGCTTATTTGAAATAATCTCGTCCGATATTTCCGTCATGTCAAGAAATACCTCTGATTCATGGCTGACCTTCCATATCTCTCTGGCGGTAATATCTCGTGGCATCAGATTTCCAAGCTCCGGGTATTTTTCCTCCATGAAATACCATTGTTTTCCATCTTTCATGGCAAACAACCTGCCACCTTCCCCTCTGGCCGCCTCGCTGATGAGCATGCGTTTTCCACCACATTTCACAGTTGTCGGATGATACTGGATCATCTCGCCATTTGCCAGAGGAACACCAAGCCGGAACAATTCTGCGGTGACTTCTCCTGTATTGCTCAGCGAACCCGTTGTATTTCCAAACAATCCGTGCATACCACCGGTGGCAACAATAACCGCATCCCCCGGTAATTCCACAGTCTCCTGACTGTATTCATCCCTGATTACGCAGCCACAACAAATATTGTCACACAGACGAAGTGTTAGGAAAGAATGATGGCTGAACCGTTCTACCATACCAGATGCTTCTTTCCTGCGAACAGCGTCTATCATAGCTGTCATGATCTGCTTCCCGGTATCGCTCTGCGCAAAAGCAGTCCTTTTCTTTTTCTGCCCGCCAAAATTCCGCAGATCCACATCATCATAGCCGCTCATGTTAAATTGAACTCCAAGTTTTAACAGCCAGTGCACCAGCTCCGGTGCTGCCTGTGTCATTCCCCAAACTGCATTTGGGTCTGCCAGACCGCAAGCCGCCTTTATTGTATCTGTGAAATGTTCTTCGGGACTGTCGTTTTCATCTTTTGTATTCAAAGCTGCGTTGATACCGCCCTCCGCCATAACAGACTGCGCCCGTTCTGATGGAAACGAGGAAACCAGTTTTACATTGCATCCATTTTCCGCTGCCTGCAAAGCCGCTGAAAGTCCTGCCAGTCCAGCACCTATAATAATAATTGTCTTACTCATAGATATTGCCACCCAATATAATAGAAAATAACTGCGCCCGCTATAAACAGAAGGAGCACCGAAAGAATCAAATAAATATCACCCCTTCGTTCTTTATAACTGATGATTCCCAGCGATACGAGCAATGGGCGGATATTGATAAAAATATGAACAAAGATTGCCGCCACGAACAAAAGCTGAGTTACCATCTTTACCGTTGTAAAAGGGAACAAAATATATGTCCCATTCTGCACCTTTCCAAACAAGCCAATATGGAAGAACAGCAGGATCAGTATTGCCAGCCCACTGGCTCGTCTCGCCCCGAATATGGCGTTCTGTTTCAGATACATTTTTCCGGATTGCTTCGCTGTCTGTAAACTCTGAACTGTCAGGATGACACCAATCACCGTATGCACAACAAGAATACCAACACCAATCCATGCAAGAAGTTTCCCTGCGCTACTTCCAACTCCGTTCAGCATAAAGCTGCCCATGATTCCATGAATCATAAAAATGAGAAGCATTAAAACAGACAAAATCGTATTCCATTTTCTCATAAATTCCCGCTCACCTCATTTCTTCGCTGTCCATGATCATATAGTCCATCTGTGTTAGCGTTGTAACGTCAATAAAATCATCCGATGCCAGGAATACATCATACTTTCCACTTACCACTCTTGATAGCATCATTGTGTTACTGTACTCTTTCAGATCTACGGAGAAACCGGCCTGTTTCAACCTGTCACAGAGTTTCTTAGCATAACTGACAAGCGGATAATCCGTCTCAGATACATATAACCGAAAACTAATGTCCGTTTTCATGAGATCTGTTTCATTTGTTTCCGAATCGTCCAGTGCCAATTCTTTTAATTTATTCCGGGTGTTCTCGTTGTCGAGACCATCTGACATCATATTAATACCGAGAACATAAGAGCCTTCCAACTGTGCGGAGGCTTGAGCCGCCTTTTTTGACTTCGGTGTTGCTCCTGTGACTGCATCAATCATAGAAGGCGGTGAATGTAAAATGGCACCAAACCCTACAAGAAAAACAATCGTAACAACTAACAGAATCAGTTTTCGTTTCACATTCCCACCTCATTTCCTATTTTTTCAAAATTCTCATTGCGTTTAAAACAGCAATTATGGTAACGCCTACATCACCAAATACAGCTTCCCACATTCCCGCAATACCAAGAGCGCCAAGAATCAGGAACACACTCTTAATCCCAAGAGCAATCACTATATTCTGCATGACAATCTGTTTTGTCGCTTTTGCTACTTCAATCGCATCCACCAGCTTAGACGGTTCATCTGTCATCAGAACTACATCTGCTGCTTCAATGGCCGCATCCGAACCAAGCCCACCCATTGCAATACCAACATCTGCACGGGCAAGGACAGGAGCGTCATTGATACCATCACCAACAAAAGCCAATTTGCTTCCCGGTCTCTTTTTACTATCTAAAAGCTCAACCTTTTCCACTTTTTGGTCAGGAAGCAGCTGTGCATAATATTCATCCAACTGCAATTCTTCTGCAACAGACTTCCCAATTTTTTCATCATCACCGGTAAGCATGACTGTTTTTTCCACGCCGATATGTTTCAGGTCAGAAATTGCTTTTTTACTGTCCGGCTTCACTTCATCTGTTATCAAAATACATCCTGCATATTGACCATCTACAGCCAAATAAACTTTTGTACCTGCGTTTTCACAGGTTGTGTACTCTATACATTCTGTATCCATAAGTTTCGTATTGCCAGCAAAAACTTTCTTTTCCGCTGCCATTACACTGATTCCATATCCTGAAATTTCCTTATAATCAGAAATCACTGACTGATCAATTTCTTTTCCATAAGCAGCAAGAATGGATTTTGCAATAGGATGGTTAGAAAAACTCTCTGCATCTGCCGCATACTCCAGAACCTGTTCTTTTGAAAATCCATTTGCAGGCAAAATATCCGTCACATTGAAAACACCTTTTGTAAGTGTTCCGGTTTTATCGAACACAATAACGCTGACATTATTAAGTGCCTCTAAATAATTGCTTCCTTTTACAAGAACACCTCGTTTAGATGCTGCACCAATGCCGCCGAAGAAAGTCAACGGGATTGAAATAACCAATGCACATGGACAAGATACCACAAGGAAAACAAATCCTCTGCGAATCCACTCTGTCCAGCCTCCGCCAAGAATGATCGGTGGCAGAATCGCCAGAAAAGCTGCTAAGATTACAACCACAGGTGTATAATAACGTGCAAATGTAGTAATAAAATTTTCTGTTGGTGCTTTTCGGCTTGACGCATTTTCCACAAGATCAATAATCTTTGAAGCCGTAGATTCACCAAATGCTTTTGTTGTCTTAATCATTAAGACACCCGTCTGATTCATACAACCGGAAAGTGCTTCGTCTCCTTTATGAACACTTCTCGGAACTGATTCTCCTGTTAAGGCGCTTGTATCCAGCATAGAATCTCCATCCAATACCACACCGTCTAATGGAATTTTTTCACCAGGCTTTACAATAATAATCTCACCAATGGAGACATTTTCTGGAGATATGGTAATCAATTCCCCATTTCTTCTTACTGTAGCAGAATCTGGACGTATATCCATTAAGTCTGATATAGATTTTCTTGAACGCTTAACAGCCAATGACTGAAAAAATTCACCTACCTGATAGAATAGCATAACAGCAACTGCTTCTGGATATTCACCAATGACAAAAGCCCCAATCGTAGAAACACTCATCAAAAAATGTTCATCAAATACACGCCCCTTTGAAATGTTCCTCACAGCCTGCCATACAACATCTCCACCAAGAATAACATAAGAAACAATGAGAAAAGCTAACTCGATAGGCAGTGGCACTTTCGCAAAAACAGTCAATGCCATACCAATGGCATAGATTGCTGCACCAGTCGCTAAACGAACTGTCAACTTCTTATCCTCATTGTTATAGGATTCATTGGCCTCCTGCTTTTTTTCCGGTATATAAGATTCCTGTACAATTTCAGAAACTTCCACATCTGGCTCATGACTATGAACAATCGTTTCAATCTGACTGGCTATCGTATCTGCGGCTGTCTGAGTAACATTGATTGTAAGCGTCTGCTTCATCAGATTTACCACTGAGGATTGCACTCCATCCAACTCTCCGACTTCTTTTTCAATTTTTGCGGAACAATTTGGACAGTCCAACCCTTTTAATAGAAATATGCGTTTCATGATAATCTCCTTATAATTTGTTTAATTGTTCAATTACTCAACTATAATGTTAAAAAATATTATTTCTGCCAAAGATGCTCAAATCCCTTGTCAATAATCTCTTTCACATGATCATCTGCCAGCGAGTAGTAAACTATCTGTGCTTCTTTACGGAATTTTACCAAATTCGCAAGGCGTAATGCCTTTAACTGATGCGAAATTGCAGATTTTGTTACCCCCAGTAGCACTGCAAGATCACATACACACATCTCACTCTGTTCTAGAGCGTGTAAGATTTGTACTCTAGTTCCATCTCCAAATAGCTTAAACAAAGAAGCCAACTGGATATAATCATCTTTTGGCTGCATCTTGGATTTCACATCATTCACAATATCCTCATGAATTACATCGCAATTACAAATATAAGACGTTTTTGGCATATATTCACCTCCAAATAATAATAGTTGAACAATTACTCAACTATTATTATACTTATTTTTAAATTCATGTCAATAAGCTGATGTTAGTTCCCCATAAATTTTACAATTAAAACCAGCTCTTTATTCTTTTCTTAATCTTTTTTTCCCAGTATACCGTTTTGGCTTTCTTGTCACACTTCCATCTGCATGACGTTCCACATTATCTCTGCTTGTTCCGGAATGTAATATCCAAGCTGAATCCTTACAGCTTCATACAGTTTGCTGACGGTAGGGAAACAGTAAGGTATTCCGGTTCTGTCAAGAGAAGATCATTCTGAATTTCTTTTTGAACCAACTCCGAATAATGATTGTGTTTAAACAAAACATCCAAAAGAATGTAGAATGGCCTGTTATTGATCGGTGAATCATAGGTGAACTTAAAATGCCTTTTTTCGATATTGTTCTTTCCAATCCGCTTTTGTTCCTCAACATCCTTAAAAGGAAAAATCTCCGATGCACGATCTAAATACTTATCCAAATCTGTCCCTGGCTCGGCAATAATATCAATATCTGTGGATAACCGACGCGGATGTTCCATCAGCAACATAAGACAGGCACAGCCAATGATAAGTCCTATGATGCAACCCATGATAACTTAGAGGATGACACCCATCAAGATATCCACCAAGTTAGCCACCAAGATTCTACGCCGTCAGCAGTTAGGCATTCCATCCTTTCATCGGCGTTACGGAAAACGATGTGCTCATTTTGAGCACATCGTTTTTCTCCGCAACTGGGAAATCAACGTCCTGCCATTCTCCCTGCATGGCTTTCCTGCCCCCTTCCGGCGGTGTTTTCCGGCTCTCCTTCTCAGGGTCATCGCCTGGTATCCCATGCAGACGGTCATGCGGTTTTCAAGGTGCAACGGGCAAAACGGCAACAAAAAAGCCGTCACAAAACAGACCACCCCTGCCTTCGCTTTTTCTGGAAGGTCATGCTAGTCGGTTATGTAACGGCTGAAAGCCAAGATGTTCAGCCCCGCAGGGCCGGAACAAATATGTAAAAATATGTTATATTCAATTGTTGGGATAGATTACCACAAAAATCGAGCTGTGTCAGCAAAAAGTTTTGAAAGCGTGTCATTTTCGGCAGCTTGCAAGAAAAATTGAGGGAAACTTTTGCAAAAAGAGAGAGGGCTGGACGGTGCCAGCCCTCTTGACAAGCAAATTTATATAGTTTGAAGGCGATTTTTCAATGCTATGATATTTTGATGGATCTGCATAATCACATCCTTAAACGCAGCATCATCTTTTCCAGTCGGGTCTTCCAATCCCCAGTTATCATCAAATGGTCTACCAATAAAAGGGCATTCTACATTGCATCCCATCGAGATTGCAAAATCCGGTTCAGGAATCGCAGAAATCATCTTAGAATACTGCGTCTGCTCCATGTCGATGCCATAAAGCTTCTTCATCAACCGCACGGCATCCTGATTGATTTGCGGCTTGGTTTCCGTTCCGGCAGAATAGCTTTCAAACACGTCGGACGCCAGCGCTTTGCCCAATGCCTCCGCAATCTGGCTGCGGCAGGAGTTATGGACACAGATAAATGCAACTTTTGGTTTGGTCATGCGGGAAACCTGCCTTTCGTTTTGTTTGCGATTTTTACGAGGAAAAGCATCACAGGCACTTCGGTCAATACACCAACCGTTGTGGCAAGTGCGGCAGGAGAAGTCGTTCCGAATAGAGCGACAGATACCGCAACCGCCAATTCAAAGAAGTTGGATGCACCAATCATTCCGGCAGGTGCGGCAATGCGGTGTGGCAGCTTAAGCAGCCAGCAGACACCATAGGCAATGCTGAAAATCAAAAAAGTCTGCAAAACCAACGGTATGGCAATCAACACGATGTGTAGGGGATTTTCCAAAATAACCTGCCCTTGGAAAGCGAAAATCAGTACAAGCGTCAGCAGAAGTCCAATGGTTGTAATGCCGTCAAACTTTTTGACAAAGGCGTTTTCGAAATACTCTGCGCCCTTTTTCTGGGTCACAAAATATCGCGTCAGCATACCACCCGCAAGGGGAATAACGACGAACAGCACCACGGACAATATCAGTGTATCCCACGGCACAAACACATTCGAAACGCCCAGTAGGAACTTCACAATGGGGACGAATGCCACAAGGATAATGAGGTCATTGGTCGCCACCTGCACCACCGTGTATGCCGGATCTCCCTTGGTCAGTGCGCTCCACACAAAGACCATTGCCGTGCAGGGCACAGCACCCAACAGTACTGCACCGGCAAGATATTCGGTAGCAAGCTCCGGTGTGATGAACGCCTTGAACACCACGAAGAAAAACAGACTTGCCATGCCGTACATGGTAAAAGGCTTGATGAGCCAGTTGACGATCCAAGTGACGAACAGCCCTTGGGGTTCTTGCCCACATTTTTGATGCTGCGGAAGTCTACCTTCATCATCATGGGATAGATCATCACCCAGATGAGGATCGCCATGGGAATCGACACCCGTGCATACTCGAACCGATTCAGAAACTCCGGAATCTGCGGCTTCCACGGAAACCTTTCTCTGGAGAGTTTCTGTAATCTCCACATCAAATTTCTTCATAGGCTCCTCCTTAGATCAGGCGCAGTGCCGGAACCAACTCGCCGCCAATGGAAACCACCGTCAGGTTTTCGTTCACATAGTCGATGGTGCGTTCCAGCGTAAACAGATTGATGCTGCATTCGTTGCCGTTCTGGTCGATTTCCGAAACTTCCGCAGCTCCCAGCAGATAGCGGGTTCTGTCTGTCTCGATCACATCGCTCTTATCATAATGGAGAAGCAGCTCCCCATCTGCCACCAGATCAGCCTCCATCTCATCGTAAACATCCTCAAAGATGTCTCGACTGCCATCCTCGGTCAGGAGTTCACCGCCAGCCCCCGGCAGGATCACCATCACAATGCGCTCCTTCGGGTGATCTTCACGGATTGCCTCCAGCATCAGCCAGTTATGAAGCATCGCAATGGACTTCTCAAACATGGGATCATCCATCGGATTGGGCTGCGATGCACCGTGCGGGCAGTTCTTGCAATCCATGCTGCGCACTGCGTTGTTCTGATTCTTCTTAAAGTTCATCATCATAAAAATCTCCTTCTCATCGTTCCATATCTCGTTGTTTACTTCGCTGCCATTTTTCCAGCAGCCGGATAATCGTGTCCTGCATCTGCTTCGGCGTATAGGATTTCGGGAAATACTTCCGAAGAACCTCGTTTTTAATCGTCACATGGTCAAGCTCATCCTTTTTGATTTCATTCATCACTTCACACATGGCATCCAACGTGCAGCCACCCTCCTGTGAGAGCTTCTTCAGCCGCTGTGCCTGCGACAGGGATGGAGATGCCTGTGCATAGTCCATTGCCTCCAGAAATTTCTTCTGTTCAGACGGTTTCAGGTAAGACAACTCCACCGCCGGATTAAAGGCGATTTTCTTCTCATCCACCATATCCAAAATTTCAGGAATCAGGTTGGTAAGGCGGATATAGCGTTTAACCGTATCCTTACTCATTCCAACAGCTTCACCAATAATCTCCGTAGACAACTTCGGTGCAAATTGCTCCGAAGTCAAATCTTTTCTCTGACCCTGATGTTTCATCGCCTCCAACTTCATCTTGTAGGAAAACGCTCTCTCGCTGGGAAGAATATTCTCCCGCTGCAAGTTGCTGTCCACCATAAAGATGATTGCTGCATCATCGTCCATTTCCTTGACGATGACTGGCACAGTCTCCAAACCTGCCAGCTGCGCCGCATGAAGTCTGCGGTGTCCTGAAAGAATTTCAAATCCGCCTTCCGGGTCAGGTCGAACAATCAGTGGTGATACCACACCGATCTGCTTGATGCTCTCCACAGTCTGTTCCATCAGCTCATCGTCCAGCACCTTAAAGGGATGTCCTTCAAAGGGATGCAGGTCAGAAAGCGGCATCTCCGTCCGCTGCTCCTTAGCCGCAGCGTCGGCAGCTGAGCCACTGCGGTTTTCTGTTATAATACTGGTTTTTGCTTTTGCCATTCAGCTGCTTAACCTCCTTCCAGTGGTGATAGATGTCATTCCTACCTGCGAAAAACGCCTTTTTTGCCTTGCACTTCATAGATCAAGTACCTCCTTAACGACCTGCTGTTTTTCTTTTCCAATGCTCTTTCTGCGGTCCTCTCCGCTGATTCGCACCGGCGTACACATTTCCAGAATCCTGCTGTAAATCCGGGCGTATGCCACATCCTGCGGATTGCGGATTTCCGCAATCTTCAGATTGGTTGTGATAATGACCGGAAGCCCGGACTTGTACCGCTCATCAATAACGGCGTAGACCTGCTCCAACGCATATTCGGTGCTGCGCTCAATCCCCAGATCATCCAGAATTAGCAAAGAATAATTGGAAAACGAAGCGATATACCGGTATCGTTCTTCCGAATACATGGCACCCATCTGGTTCAGGATTTTGGAGAAGTTCGTCATCAAAACCGGAATGCCCTGATCCAGCAGCGCATTTGCTATACATGCCGCCACAAAGGACTTTCCAGTTCCGACATCTCCCCATAACAAAAGGCCAAGGTTTTCAGTCTTGACCTTTTTCCACTGCTCCACATAGCGTTTTGCCATTTGGATATCCTTGTTGTCTTCTGCAACGGCAAAATTCCATTCCAGAAGATGCTTTTCCTGAATCCCCGTTGCTTTCAGCTGCCTGATTTTACGCTGCCGCTCCAGCAGCTCATCCTGGCGTTTCTTTTCCGCCATCGCTTCCTGCTGGCATCTGCAAAGGCAGGGAACAATCTTGTCTCTGCCCCAGAGCTTTACCCTGCACTGCACCGGCGTGTGGCATTTCCGGCAATACAGCAGTCCGTCCTCGCCCTGGTATTCCTGCTCTCCGGGTTCTTTCGGCGTAAAGAGCGAATCCAACGCCGCATTCAAAACTTCAGGCACCATGTCGCTCATAGGCTGTCTCCTTCCTCAAATGTGTAGTCTGCCGGGTTATACTTCGGCTTTTCTCTCTTTGCCCAGCTCCGGATTGTTGCAAGGTGGTTTTTGTGGCTCCTGCCGGTGGAGGCCATATACTCAGAGAGCCGTTCCACCCGCATCTGATAATCTCCTGGGAACTCCTGCCGGAGCTTGCCGTATTCTGTGTCAGAGAGAAGAACATTTCCGTATGAGCCATACCGATGCTGGATTTCCTTCTTCTCTCTTTTATTGATTGTTTCAGTACTTGTTCTATTAGTACTTAATTGCGCAGGATTTTCCGTAACCGGTGTGTCCGTATCCGGATTTACCGTATACGGCTTTTCCGTACACGGTGATTCCGAACACGGCTTTTTCCTTGGCATCTCATAAATCACATACTCCGCTCTGCCCATCCGACCGTTACTCTCACGCTGCTGGTTCCTTTCCAGATACCCAAGACGCTCCAGCTCCTTCAAAGCCGTAAGCACTCCATCTACGCCGTCCGGCGTAATCGAAGATAATCCCCGTACCGAATAGTTTCATGTGTCAGTCAAACTGAGCAGCATGGAAAGAAGTCCTTTCCCTTTCAGGCTGAGACCATGATCCCGCAGGTGGTAATTGCACATCGTTGTGTAATTGCTGTTCTTCTCAACCCTGAATACCGGCATGGTGCTCACCATCCTTTTTCGCAGGCTCCGCTTTTTTCTTCGGACATTTGCGCGGACGATCTTCGCTGTCCTCCCGGCGATGGTATTTGCCGGTATCCTGCATCATGCGTTCAAACGCCTGAAGGCGTCCCTCTGTAAAAAGCGTCATTCGATCACACCCCATTTCTTAAACAACTTGAAGAGATGATTCTTTCCCTTGCAGGTCACTCTCGTCTGCTGCACCAGTTTTCCGCTTCTGCCGTAGCAATCCCGGACAATAAAATAGCCCCTTGCAGATTTGTCTGCAAAAGGCATCAGCCAGCCACTCGGACTGCGGTACAGATAGCGATGATCCAGTAAGAGAGCCACTGCCGTCTTCTCCGGGATTCCGATTTCCTTACAGAAATTCCGGATGCAGGTACAATCCTCCGAGTTCACAAAGGTATCGAAGTAGTCTGCCTTGGGCTGTGCCGCATCCAGCTGTTTGCGGATACCCTCAAGCTGCTCCCTCTCGGCTACAAGCTCCTGTGCCAGGGTGTAGATGACCTCCGGATGCTGAATCACCTGATCCAAAATGGAATCGCTCATATACACACCATGCTTTCGGATGGACGGGAGAACTTCATCAAACACCCAGTGTTCAAATCGTTCTGCCGATGGCAGCTTGCTGTGAACGATCAGCCGGTAAACATCGCCTTCTGTGATAAAGGCGATTTCAACGACCTGCTCTCCAGCATCCCCATACTGATTCACCTTCTGAACGACCCCCTCGCGTTTCGTTAGGGGGCCTCTGCAATGGCGTTTCACTGCGGCGTAGGGATTTACATACCCCAACGCTTTCGCCACGTCACTTGCACAGAAGAATGTCTTGCCCGCCTCCTGCAACACGCGGATCGAACCAAACTCCTGGTTCTCGAACACCTCCGTCATCTGCCTCGACTGTCCGCCATGACTGCCCACATCGATGTCATGGGTCATCTGATTGAAATCCGTCATACCTGTTACCTCCTACTCAAATTTGTCTCGCCGGATTTCGGGCGAAAAAAAATAGAGCCTCGACCCATTCTCGTTTTCAAAGAATGAGCCAAGGCTCTATGTAACAGGATACCTGATATTATTTTTTTGCAGAATTCGTCAGAACTCGCCAAACGATCCTGACTCTGTTTTTCATTTCATTTCAGCCAGATTTTTACCAAAAATCTGTCAAGGATATGGGGCTAATTTCCCCTCCAAAATGGCCTTCTGTAAACCCATTTTCCCACCCATTAGGCTCAAAAATAGGCCGTAAACCCATGGTAAACCCATCAAAATGGGCTAATTTGAAGTCAAATTTCCTCAAATTTTACCATCGGAATCAGGTGATTTTTAGGCATAGAAAAAGCCCGGAAAATGGCGTATTTCCGGGCTTTTTTAGCATTATTAAGCTGTAGATTATCGCTTGCTGAACTGCGGTGCGCGGCGAGCTGCCTTCAAACCGTATTTCTTTCTCTCCTTCATACGCGGATCTCTCGTGAGGAAGCCTGCCTTCTTCAGAACCGGACGATAGTCCTGATCTGCCTCAAGCAGTGCTCTCGAGATGCCGTGACGGATAGCGCCTGCCTGGCCGGCCATACCGCCACCGATGACATTGACGCAGACGTCAAACTTCTCGCTGGTCTCAGTCGCAACAAGCGGCTGACGAACCGTCATTCTCAGAACCTCAAGGCCAAGATAGTCCTCAATGTCTCTCTTGTTGATCGTAATCTTACC
>ERZ773083.882-NODE-882-length-22505-cov-4.636927_pt1 | contig 22505 bp, 23 predicted proteins | sample MGYA00511465_ERZ773083 | MGnify/ENA primary metagenome ERZ773083 (study PRJEB29015, sample SAMEA2738001) | human oral metagenome | biome: human oral; feature: human-associated habitat; material: dental | place: China | collected 2060 ... | reverse complement strand
TTTATCTCCCAATGAATCTGAATATAATTCTCCACCTATTTTAACTTCTTTTCCTTTAGCTTTTACAGCTTCCTGCAGTGCTTCTATGCTTTTTTTCGGAACAGAAGATTCTACAAATATTGCTTTTATATTTCTTTGCACAATGAAGTTGGCTAAGTCACTTATATTTTTTGTACCAGTTTCAGAATCTGTAGAAACACCTTGTATTGCTTTTACTTCTAGTCCAAATTGTTCTCCAAAGTAGTTAAATGCATCGTGAGCTGTTACAAGAACTCTGCTTTTTTCAGGAATTTCCTTAATTCTTGTTTTTACATAAGTTGTAAGTTCATTTAGTTCAGCTTTATATTTTTTCAAGTTTTCTTTGTAGTAGTCACTATTTTTAGGATCAAATTTACTTAATTCAGCTTCGACTGCCTCAGCTTCTTTTTCCCATAATTCTGTATTGAACCATACATGCGGATCAGGAGTATTTTGGTCAACTAGATGAATTTTACTTTTATCCAGTTTCTCTCCAACATTTAATATATTTTTGTTTTGAGAAGTTAATTTTTCAAAAATTTCTGTCATTTTACCTTCCAAATGTAATCCACCATAGACTATAATGTCAGCATTTCCAAGTTTTTCAATATCTCCTGCACTAGCACTATACAAATGCGGATCTACTCCTTCTCCCATAAGTCCTGTAACTTCGACTTTATCTCCACCAATTGTTTTTACAAGGTCAGTAAGCATTGTCGTTGTTGTCGTAACTTTTATTTTTTTACCTGATGAAGCTCCACCTTTTCCACAAGATATTAGTAGCATCATTGCTACACATACTGCGATTACTAAGTTTAATTTTGTTAATACGTTGTTTTTACTCATTATCTGTCTCCTCCAAATCTTTATTTTTTTTATAAACCTCAATCATATCTGCTGCATTAAAAGCCACTATTTTTCCATTATTTTGCTCACTTTTCAAATATATCGGTCCATTAAACGGATCTTTTCTTTCTACAATATATTTTTCCTTTAAATTTATATCTAAATCTCGTAGATAATCATATAATTCAATATTATCCTCTACACTTAATATAACAATTTCATCATTTTCCTCAGCTTCGGATAATTTTATAATATTTTCCTCATCCAAGTTTTCTAAATCATAGAAAATCGGGCTTCCGTGCGGACATTCCTTAGGATAAAACAGGAATTTTTCCAGCTTTTGAAGAAGTTTATTGCTAGTTACATGTTCCAAAATTTCTGCTTCTTTATGCACTTCTTTCTTTTCATATCCCAGCTTTTCAAACAAAAAAACTTCCCAAACCCTATGTTTACGTATAATGTCAAGTGCAAAGCTGTTCCCTTTTTCAGTAAGTTTTACTGTTTTTTTGTCGATAGTTAAATAATCATCGTTTGCCAACTTTTTTATCATTTCACTAACTGAAGCTGGAGAGATATTTAAATATTCTGCAAGTTTTTTATTGGAATATTCCTTCTTTTTTTTCAAAGTATATATTCCCTTTAAATAGTCTTCTATACTTCTGCTCATCTCAACTCCTTTCAGTTTTAGCTAAACCTAATTTTAAAGTTAGGAAGACCTAATAACAATAACATATTAACATTATATACTTTGATTGTCAAGATATTTTTTTTACATGAATATTTTTAACATCAAAATAATAAAATTAAGATAAAATAAAAAATGCATCTAATAACATCAGATCTTTTATCTGACTATTATAAAATGCATTTTAAATCAAAAGTTATAATGATATTTTCCAAAAAAGCAAATAATAAATCAATTTTATACTAAAATCCTAAAATAAGAATAGGAAATAGTATAAAACTGTTGATTTCTCTCCACTTATATTCTATAATATTTTTTCAAATAATACTGTAACTTATGTTACAAAAAAACTCCCGTTTAAAAAATTTTTTTTAAAACGGGAATTTATACGATAATTAATATATCAATTTTTATGGTTTCAAAATATTTGCTGAAAATTTATATGAATAATCTTCATTTTTCAAAAATTTTACTGTTCCTATAATATGTGAAATAATCCAGTAAATCCAAAGTCCAGTAATAATTGCCATTAAATATTTCAGCGTTTCAAAAATATTTTCCAAGATTATGAAATTTAACACTATCATTCCATTTTTTTATCGTCATATGAATTTTTATAATCTTACCAGCTTCCGCCTCCACCGCCGCCAAAGCCGCCACCTGAACTTCCGCCAAAACTTCTTCCAGAGCCAAATCTTTTATTTTTACTGGCAATTTTCCCCCATTTTGCCTTTACGGCATTAAAAGTTTTCTGAACTTCACTAATGACTAAATTATTTGAGAAAAAATTTACATTTTGATTTTTATATTCTTCTTCTCCAAATTCTTTTATAAAACACTGTGAAACTCTTCGATTTTGACGCAGTGCTACTGAATAAGGTAAAATAATATCATAAATTCTTCTTCTCTCAAATCTATCCATTTCCCAACTATTTTTAAAAATTTTATCTTCTATATATTTTTTTAACTCATCTATCCATTTTTTTATCGAAGAATTATTTTTAAAAATATAGTTAAAAATTTCAAATAGTCCCCAAAAATAAATAATTTCCAAAATATATAAAATATTTTTTGAAATATCGTTAAATAATAAAATTCCTATAAAAAAAATCGGTATTATTCTAAAATATGAAAGTTCGTCTAAAGAAATAAAATAACTTGTAGTAAAAAATATAAAAAAGCCAATATATATACTTAAATTTTCAAATGTTGTTGTAAAAAACAAAATACTTAAAATTATCACTCCTAAAAAAAATGGAAAATAATATTTTTTAGAATCTTTTTTTAAATTTCGATATTTTTTCTCCAACATTTTTTTCATTTCCAAACTTTTTTCATAAAATTTATCTTCTTTCTGATAATTATTTCTTATAGCTTCCAAAATAATTTTCTCTTCTTCTGGCAATTCATCTTTTTCACTGATAAAAATCATTTTCATTGTTTTTTCTTTAATTGAAATACATTTCTTTTTTAACAACGACAAGATGGCGACTTCTGTCAATTTTTCCAAATTATCATTTCCAGAAAGATAAGCGACTTCAACTGGAGATAATTCTTCGTCAAAATATTTTGTATTTTTTGCTTTCAAATAATAAACCCACACATAAACACTCAAACCCATCAAAATTATAAATCCTATCACTAAAGAAATTCCTCTTAAAGCTAAATTTTTAAAATCATTTCTTTCTTTTTCAAAACTTCTTTGAGCTTTGTTATTTATTTGATTTAAAATATTTTTATCAAATTTATTTTTATCCAAATGAATAATAAAACTAATTCCTTCATTTTCATTCAATCTTGTCAAATTTGAAATAAAAATTTCCCCATTTTCCATTCTTGCCTCAAAATTTTGATTCCGTTCCCCTTTTTTTCCAGTGTAAACTTCAAAATTAGAATTTTCACCATTTTCATACAATTTTCCATTTTCCATTTTAATAACAATATTTGCTTTTTCAATTGGAACGCCCCACTCTTGACCAATTCCATTAAAGTATATTTCATATTGATTTCCATATTCTGTTATCGCCTTTTTCATTTTATAATCAATTTGATAATTGTAAATTCCATTTTCAAGCAACACATCTTGTTTTCCTATTTTTATTATTTTATATTCCGCTTCATCAAAAATATCAAAATTTTCTTTTTTACCATTTTTTAAAACATTAAAAACCTCAACTTCCGAACCAAACTTCAAAGGTATTTTTCTATAAATCCCATGCTTTTGCCTTCCATCAAAGTTGTAATTTATATTTTCTGAAATATTCAAAATCCCATCTTTTTGAATTGTTATGAAAACATCATAATTTTTTATGCTCTCGCCAAAAAGAAAGATGGGAAAAATCAAAAAAAGAAAAAAAATTCTTGAAATTTTAATTTTTTTCATCTTCATCACTATCACTCACTTTTTATATAAAATTATTTATTAATAACATTATACCATATTTTCTTTTAGCAAAAATTCAAGAATTTATTTATTTGCGAAATATTTATTTAAATTTCTTTTCCAAAAACTCATAATATTCCAAAATATCAATATTTTTCTGTTTCAAAAATTCTTTTACTTTCAATATTTTTGGAACATCCAAATTCAATTTTTTCAAAAAGTTAAAATCATCAAAAATTTCATAACGAGTCCCTTGCTTCACAATTTGTCCTTCATTTAAAATATAAATATAATCCGCAACTTCATACGCAAAATCTATGTCGTGCGTAGAAATCACAAGCGTCTTTCCTCTTTTGCACAAATTTTTTATCATTTCCAATGTTTTTTTTATATTTTTGAAATCAAGCCATGCCGTCGGTTCATCCAACACTAAAATTTCTGGCTCCATCGCTAAAATTGAAGCTATCGTGACTCTTTTTTTCTGTCCGTAACTCAAATGATGACATGGTTTTTCTAAAAGTTTTTTCATATTTAGCTCAGCGCTTATCTCACTTATTTTTTCCTCAATTTTTTCATTTGAATAATCCAGATTTTGCAACCCATAAGCTATCTCCTGATAAACTGTCGGCGCAAAAATCTGAACTTCGGGATCTTGAAATACAATTCCAACTTTTTTTCTCAAATTTTCCAAATCTTTTTTTTTATACTTTAATTTTTCCCCATTAAAATATATTTCTCCACTGTCTGGCTTTAACAATCCATTTAGCAAAAAAAATAGCGTTGATTTTCCTGAACCATTTTCTCCCAGAAATACCGTTTTTTCCCCTTTTTTTATATCAAGAGAGATATTTTTTAAAATCTTATTTTGTTTTTCATACGAAAAGCAAATATTTTCTAATTTTAACATTATACTACCACCATAACTAAATTTATTAAACATACAAAAATTACGAAAAAAATTTCTTTTCCAACTTTTTTATATTTCTTATGAACAAAGATAAAATTTTTCCCTAACCTTGAATTTACAGCTTTTACTGAATTTTCATTGTAATAAGCTGTTTTTCTGAATATTGCTGCAACTAACATTGAAAAAGATTTTAGGCTACTTTTGTAATTTACATACCCCAATCTCGAATTTTGTGCATTTAATAACTTATCTTTCACATCAAAAAGTACAAAAATAAATTTATAAATTAATAAAAACAATTCTCGAAAAATTTTTGGAAATTTTAATTTCTCAAAAACATAGTCGAAATCTGAAATCGGTGTCGAACAAATTAGAGCATAAACCACACAAATTGAAGAAAAAGAGCGAAATAAAAATGTTATCACATCTTTTTTTATCCATAAAAGCGAAAGTGCTGTCGTAAAAATAAAAAACGCTGGAACGATATATAAATAAAATAATTCTTTTATTTTTACTTTTACAAAAACTATCATAATTGCATTAAATAAAATAAAATTAAATAGAAAAACTTCTTTTTTATTAGTAACAATTAAAATTATTAAAGTTACTACCATAAAAAATATTTTTATCGCAGGATTTATCTCTTTTAGTAAACCTCTGTATGAAATTTTATCTATTAGCATTTTCTTCTCTTCCCTTTTTACGACCTTTTAAATATCCCAATACATAACAGACCACTCCAGCTCCAAATGCAGCTTGTAGTGCAAACAAAAGACTTTCAACTTCTCCTCCCGGCAACTCAAAAAGATTTTTTGCCCAAGGTTTGTAATTTGGATTAATTTTTTGAATCAATTCTTCCCCTTTGTCATCAGACCCGCCAAATTCCGCTCCTTTTATAAATAGCAAGGGAAATATTCCTATTACTATAATTATCAATACTAGCAACAAATTTTTTTTGAAAATATTATCTTTTTTTTCTTTTTTCACTATAATTGCACCTCTTTTTTTATTCTTATTATTGTTCTTATTATTCTTTTTCTTTTTTATCGTTATATTTATCCAATATATTTACTATAATATTTGTTAGCAACCCTTCAATAATCGCCAAAGGAACCTGAGTTACCGCAAAGATTGCCGCAAACTTTAAAAATGATTCCAACACTCCTCCAGTTGCCGAAGGATTTGCTAGTGCCAGTTGAAGTGAAGTTACTACATATGTTGCCAAATCCCCCAGAGCCGCTGCCAAAAACACCGCCACCGCTTTATTTTTTTTATAAAGCAATTTATAAATCCCAAAAGATACTAAAGGCCCTGTTATTGCCATTGAAAAACTATTTGCTCCAAGCGTCGTAAATCCTCCGTGCGCCAAAAGTCCCGCTTGAAATATAAGAACTATTGTTCCCAATATTGAAGTTACAAAAGGACCGTATAATATAGAAGCTAATCCCACTCCTGTCGGATGCGATGAACTTCCTGTAACAGACGGTATTTTTAGCGCTGAAAGCACAAATATAAATGCTCCCGCAAGTGCTAAAATCATTTTTTCCTCCATATCTTCACCAGATAATTTTTTTAATTTTTTTATTCCAAAAAACCAAAACGGTAAACATAAAACAAACCAAAATGCTGCCCATTTCACAGGCAAAAATCCTTCCATGATGTGCATAGAAAAACTATTTACACCAATTACTAAAAAAGCCATCAAAATTAATACTTTCAACTTTTTCATCTTTTCCACTTCCTCTCAAATTTTTTAAAAATTTTTTTAATAAAAAAATCAGCTGAAAAAGCTGAACTTAACATACGTAAAAATTCTGTGATAAAACCACAGTTCATTTTTTTATGCATATTATTTTCTCCCTTCCCAGAAAATTTTATATTGCAAAGATTACAGGCAAGTCTCCTGACTAACTTCTTCCTACTCGTATCCTTCCCAAAAATTTTTTTATTTTCAGTGGCTATACACTTTCGTCCATTTCACAGTAGTGGTGGCTGTATCGGATTTTAACCGATTTCCTTATTAAGTTAAAAAACACCTGTATCTTTTTTATTATAACACGTATTATAGTTTTGTCAATCGAAAAGCTAATATATAAAAACAAACTAAAAAAATAGTTTTTTTATTCTTTTTCAATTATCTCATAAATTTTTTCAATATCAATATTTTCTCGCAAAACTTTTGCCAATTTATCATATTCTCTATCTTTATATTCAGAATAACTAAATTTTTTATCTACATATTCCAAACCTTTATTTTGTCTAATTTTATTCAAAAAACTATTTGTAAATTCAAAATTATCAAATATTCCGTGAACATAAGTTCCAATCACATTTTCTCGCACCATTCCCTTTAACTTTTTCTCTCCAAAAATACAATTTTTTTGAATTTCTTTCAAATTTTTACTCTTATCGCCATTTTCCAAATAACTATAACCTTGATGAATTTCATAACCATTTATTTTAACATTTTCCATTCCGCTCAAAATTCCACTTACGTTTTTTAATGTATTTTCATATTGCGTAGTTATTTTTTCCGTTTCTATAACTGTTTCTATCGGAAGTAGACCTAGTCCTGAAATCTCCTTTAAATTACTTTCCAAGTTATTCAAATCCGTAATTTTTTGTCCCAAGATTTGAAATCCTCCGCAAATTCCAAAAATGACAGTTCCTGATTTTGCAAGTCTTATTATTTTTCGAACCATATCTTTTTCAACCAAATCTTTCATATCTTCAATTGTATTTTTTGAGCCAGGAATAATAATAACATCTTCATTTCCAAGTTCATTTGCACTTTTGACATATTTTAGTGAGACATCACTATAATGGCTAAGTGCGTCAATATCAGTAAAATTTGAAATATGCTTTAATTTTATCACAGAAATTTTTATTTTCGCATCTTTTTTCTCATTATATTTGTTAATCCCAAGACTGTCCTCTTCTTCAATCCCCAATTTCACATACGGAACCACTCCCAAAACAGGTACATTTGTTAATTTTTCTATCATCTCAATCCCATTTGCAAGAAGCGATTTATCCCCACGAAATTTATTGATGATAACCCCTTTTATTCTGACTCTCTCACTTTCTTCCAAAAGCATTATCGTCCCATAAATTGCGGCAAAAACTCCACCTCTGTCAATGTCCGCTACCAAAATCACAGGCGTATCTGCCATCTCAGCCATTCCAGTATTTACAATATCATCTTCTTTCAAATTAATTTCCGCAGGACTTCCCGCACCTTCCAATACACAAATGTCATAGTTTTCTCGAATATAATTATATGCTCTTTTAATCTCCTTTTTCAAATTATGTTTAAAAGCAAAATATTCTCTCGCATCCATATTTTTATAAACTTTCCCATTTACAATGACCTGCGATTTTTTATCCGTTGTCGGTTTTAGTAAAATCGGATTCATAAAAACTTCTGGTTCAATTTTAGCGGATTCAGCCTGTACAACTTGTGCTCTTCCCATCTCTTTTCCAGATTTTGTTATAAATGAATTTAGCGCCATATTTTGTGATTTAAATGGTGCAACTCTATATCCATCTTGATAAAAAATTCTGCAAAGTCCCGTTGCAATTATACTTTTTCCAACATTTGAACCCGTTCCAAAAATCATTATATTTTTATGTTTTTTCATTTTCATCTCTTTCTAAATTTTATTTTTTTATTTCTAATTTTTTCAAAATCCTTTAAGCAAATATTTCAAAATTTAAAAAAAATTTTTTTTAATAATTTTCTATCTTTTTATAATCACAACATTCATTCCAAATTTTTTCTCATAATCTTTCAATTTGCTAACTTTAAATTCGTAGATTTTCTCATTTTCATAAGAAAGATTTTCTCCAACAAAAATTTTTGCATTTTCAAAACCATTTTCAAACAATTTCTTTGCAATATTCTGTGGCGTATTTTTACTAAAATCTGTGAGTAATCCAATTTTTTCATATTCCCTCAATTTTGAAACATAATCAAAATTTTTTCCATGAACACTCGAAATATAAGCATCATTCCAAAAGTCTGAAATTTTTGCAAACATATATTGTAGTGACGAAATTCCAGCAACCACTTCCAATTCATTATCACAAAAATGTTTTTTTATAAAAGCTAAAAAGCTGTAAAAACCAGTATCTCCAGAAACTACTAAAGATATTTTCTTATTTCTATTTTCATTGATAAATTCTATAACTTTGCTCAAATCAGCTGAAATATAAAAATATTCCTTATTTTTAGTGTACTTTCCCAAACTTTCCAAATGTCTTTTCCCGCCGATTATCACATCACTTTCTTCTATTTTTTTCAAAACTATTGGCAATGTATAATCAAGATTTCCAGGTCCCAAACCCAATATTTTTATTTTTTCCATACTTTTCTCCAAATTTTAAATTTTTTGCAAAAAATAATTTATAAAAAATAAAAGGACTAAAATTGAAAATTTTATTTTCTAAAAAGTCCTCTTACTTTAAAATTTATTTTTTAAATAATTTTTAGTCCTCGCTCTTTTAATTCACTCGCATATTTACTAGCTGTCTTATAATCTGTAATCATAACAATCTGATTTCCACTTTGAATTTTTGTGTTACCTTTTGCAATGTGGTCTTCTCCTTCTGATCTAACACTTATAATTAAAATATTTTCTGGCAATTTCAATTCTTTGACTAATTTCCCGTCAAATTCCGAATTTACTCCAACTGGAATTAGTAAAGTGACAATTTTATCCTCATTATTTTTTTTATTTTTACTATGTCTTTCTTTCCACCAATTTTCCAACATTTCAAGTCTTTTTTCTTTTTTTCTTTTCTCTTTTTTAATTTTTTCTTCTTCTTTTTCTGACTGAGAAATTTCTTTTTCAAACATGTTTAAATAAAGTCTTTCATAAATTGGCTCCATTTTAAATAATTCAGTAAAAATATAGACTATTGTACAAACAATTATAAGCATATACAGATAAGAAAAATTTCCTGTCATTTCCAAAATTAATGTAATTCCCGTAATTGGCGCTCTCACAACCGCTGTAAAATAAGCCGCCATTCCAAGTATCATAAAATGTACAATTATTTCATTTGGAATTGAAAAATAATGATTTAACACTTCGCCATAAACTTTTCCAGACAAAGCTCCTATTACTAGCATCGGCAAAAAAATTCCGCCAGGAAATCCTGATGAATAACAAAACATTGTGTAAAAAAATTTCATTATTAAAATTGCAAATAAAATTTTAAGACCTACTTTTGCCGAGAACATTTTTTCAATTAAATCGTGCCCTCCACCTGTTATTTCTTTAAAAAAGATTGCCACTAAATAGACAACAATCATAAATAGCGAAATTTTTAAATATTTATTCATTTTTATGTCTTTAAATTTTTTTTGAAACAACAAAAGAAAATATGAAAATCCTCTTCCCAAAATTGTAATTATTAAACAAAATACAAGCGTTACAATTCCAATAATATAAATTGGAGTATGTTTTGGAAGCATAAAATTATATTGAAACGAAGACTCAGGTCCTAGAATCATTCTTGAAACATAATTTGAAGTCCCGCTGGCAACTAATACACAAATCAATAAAAGCGGCGAAAAAAACTTATGAAGTTCTTCTAATGAAAAAATTACTCCCGCAAGAGGCGCATTAAATGTCGAAGCGATTCCCGCACTGGCACCACAAGTTACAAGATATTTTTCTTCAGTTTCAGTTCTTTTAGTAATCTTTTTAATTCCAGAACCAATAAGCGCCCCCAAATGTACAGATGGTCCTTCCCGACCAAGTGCCATTCCAGCTCCAACCGCCAAAACTCCACCAAAAAACTTGGTAAACAGCTCCGGCAGCCAGTTAAACTTTATTTTTTTATTCAAAAACGCATTTACCTGTGGAATACCGCTTCCACCTATTAGTGGATATTTTGAAAACATAAACTGAATTACTATCCCTACTAGAATAAAAATTATTAATCCTGCAATGATTTTTGTTACTGTCAAATTTGTTAAATATTCATTTCTAAAAAAAGAAATGTTATTTAATAATAACGTATATGACGAAACGATTAACCCTGAAAAAATTCCAGTTAAAAAACAAATTATTATTAAGATAATCTTACTCTTCCTTGATTTTAGTGAATACACATTCTGTAATTCATGTAAAATATCTTTTGCCATTTTTTTCATCTCTTTTCTTTAATTTTTGTCTTTTAAAAATTTATCTTTTTCTGCCTTTCATCATTCCAAGTCCTGGGATTGCTCCGCTGTTAAACATTTTCATCATTTGCTTCATCTGCTCAAACTGTTTTATTAATTTATTTACATCATTTACTTGAACTCCGCTACCTTTGGCAATTCTCCCTTTTCTTGTTCCAGCTTTTAAAAGTTTTGGATTTCTTCTTTCTTCCACTGTCATTGAGTAAATAATAGCTTCCACTTTTTTCATCTCTTTTTCAGCCATTCCCATATCAATCATGCTTGTATCAACTCCAGGTATCATTTTCATAATTCCCGCAATCGACCCCATTTTTCTAATCATTTTAAATTGTTTCAAAAAATCTTCAAAATCAAACTGATTTTTTCTAAATTTTTCTTCCATTTTTTTAGCTTCTTTTTCATCAATCGCTTCCTGCGCTTTTTCAACCAGCGACACGACATCTCCCATCCCCAAAATACGAGAGGCGAGTCTATCAGGGTGAAATGCCGAAACATCGTCAAGTTTTTCCCCTTCACTTATAAATTTTATTGGTTTTCCAGCAACTTCTTTAACCGACAAAGCCGCACCACCACGAGTATCTCCGTCTAGTTTAGTTAGTACAACTCCAGTTATATCAAGCTCTTCATTAAAAGATTTTGCCACATTTACCGCATCTTGTCCAGTCATTCCGTCAACTACAAGAAGTATTTCATTAGGTTTCACACTATCTTTTATTTCGTGAAGCTCTTTCATCAACTCTTCGTCAATGTGAAGTCTACCTGCTGTATCAATTATCACATAAGTAGCATTTTCATCTTTGGCTGCTTTTATTCCCTCTTGTACGATTTTTAATGCATCTGTGCTCTCATCTATCGTAAAAGACCCAACTTTTACCTGCTGTGCCAACACTTTTAATTGTTTTTTAGCCGCTGGTCTATACACATCAGCTCCAATTAAAAAAGGTTTTTCTCCCTTTGATTTTAAAAATTTTGCAAGTTTTCCTGAAAATGTCGTTTTCCCAGCACCCTGAAGCCCACATAGCATCACGACCGTCATTCCTTTCTCAGCCTTTTTAAGTGCAACATTTGTTCCACCAAGCACTTTCACAAGTTCATCATTCACTATCTTTACAAATTGCTGTGTTGGATTTACTCCTGAAATTACTTCTTCTCCCAGCGCTTTTTCACGGATTCTTGAAACAAAATTTTTGGCAACACTGTAATTAACATCCGCTTCCAGCAAAGCTAATCTAACTTCCCGAAGAGCATCCTTCATATTACTTTCCGTCAATTTCCCCTGCCCTCTGACTTTTTTAAATATATCTTTAAATCTATCTCCTAAATTATTAAACATCTTTAAACTCTCCTAATTTTTATTCTAAATTTTCATCATAATCAAATTCTTCAATTATTTTTTCCAAATTTTCCAAAGTAAAATTACTTTTCAAAAATAAAAGTTTATTTTTTAGTTCCTTTTCTTTTTCAAATATTTTTAATTTTTCTTCATATTCATCAAGCTGCTTTATCCCACGCTTTATATTATCATAAACAGCTTGCCGTGTAATCTTATATTTTTTTGCAATTTCTGAAAAAGAACTATTTTCCTCGAAATACAGTTCCAAATACTCTCTTTGCTTTTTAGAAAAAAGTTCTCCATAATACAAAAAAAGTATCGAGTGTCTCAAAAAATCTTCCAATTTTTCTAGTTTATTCATAGTACTTTTATTATACACAATTATTATAACTGTTGTCAATTTTTAAAATATGATTAATTTTTATTTCAATTTTTAAAACTATTGACTTATTAGCTTAAATAATGTAAAATTAATTATATAATAATTATAATAAAAAAATTTATAGATAGGAGCCAAATATGAAAAAAATACTATTGGGAATGTTATTTCTTGTTTTTTTGACAAGCTGTGGCGGTAATAGTTCAGAAAAAACAGTTGCAAAATTTATTGACAACTTAAAAGCTGGAAAAACAACCGAAGCTGGAAAATACACTACTGATGCAAATTTTTTGAAAAACTTTGAACAAAATTATATTAGTCAAAGTCAGGAACAACTGTACAAAACTTTGCTAAAAAATATTAATTACAAAATTACTAACTCGGAAAAACAAAGTGAAGATACAAGTATTGTAACTGTTGAAGTTGAAAATATCGACACAAGAAAATTATTTTTACAATTTTTTAAAAATATCTCAAGCAACACTTTTTCAAAAGATGCGACTAAAAAGTCTACTGAAGAAATATTAAAAGAAACATTAGAATCCAAAGACTTGCCAAAAGCAAAAAATACTACAAAATTTATGGTAAAAAAATCTTCAGATGAAGAAAAAGTGGCTGTAACAGGAGAAAATTTAGAAGTACTATTAGGAAAATTAAATACAACTTTTTCAAATTTGAATACAATTCTTCCAAAAGATGAAAATAACAATGAAAATTCAGAAAATAATTAATTATAAAAATTAGAGCTGCCACATTTTGCAACTCTATTTTTTTATATTCCAAAATCTTCTCTTTTTATAATTCTCTGATTGCTACTTCCTCTAAATTTTATATTTGGATCATACAATTCTTTAATAAATCGTCCGTCAACCAAAACATCAACATATTTCAAGCATTTTTTTCTCAAATCATCTTTTTTTATTTCTTCCAATGTATAACCTGTATACATCCAAATATTTTTTTTCGTCTTTTCTTTCAAAAATTTCAAAACTTTTAACATATCCTTTGGATTAAAAAGCGGATCCCCACCACTAATCGTAATTCCATCAAGTAATTCATTTTGATTAATTTCATTAGCAATTTCATTCAAAATTTCATAAGTCAATTCAGTCCCATTATTAGGATTCCAAGAATACTCGTTATGGCAACCAGGACAAGCATGAGAACAACCTGAAAAATATATTGAATAGCGAAGTCCAACTCCATCGACAATAGTTTCCTTAAAAGTTCTTAAAAGTCTTAGCGAAAAATCTTTTTTTAAATCCTCATTTTTCATATTAAATTCCGTGTTTTACTCTGTCCATTTCTTCAGCTTTTTTCGCACTGTTCCAACTTTCGAGATCCCCTGTCAGATAACCAGTTATTCTTCTGATTCTTGATATATTGTGACTTCCGCAAACAGGACAACTGTCATAAATTATTGCCTCAGTTCCACAATCTTTACATCTGTCGACTGGATGATTTATTGAACCATAACCTATTCCGCTATCTTTCATAACTTTTACTATTTTTAAAATTACACTTATATTTTTTCTAGCTTCTCCGTCTAATTCCACATAAGTTATATGTCCACCTTTTGTAAGTTTATGAAAAGGTGCTTCTTTTCTTATTTTATCAAAAATGCTTATTTCTTTTTTGACATCAATGTGAAACGAATTTACATAATAATCTCTATCTGTAACATTTTTTATCACTCCAAATTTTTCTCTGTCCATTCTTAAAAATCTTCCCGCAAGACTTTCTGCAGGAGATGCCAATACTGAATAATTCAAGTGATATTTATTTTTAAACTCATCCGCCACTTTTTCCATCTTTTCAATCGTATCATAAAGTGTCTTATATGCTAATTCATTTGTTCCATGTTCTACATCAAACAAAGCATACATCGCATTGGCTCCACCTACAAAACCTATCGCAAGTGTTCCGCTATTTATCGCCTCTCCCACTTCATCATTTTCTTTTTTATCTCCCAAACCTTTCCACAAATTATTTCCTTTCATAAATGGGAATTGTTTTGCAAGAGCGGTTTTTTGAAATTTAAATCTTTCTAATAATTGTTCTCCAGCGAGTCTTGACGTGTCCAAAACTTTTTCTTGAAATTCTTTTACTAACATTTCATTTTTTTTATCTATTTTTTCTTTTTCACTAGAAAATTTATTTTCTTTTTCCATTGCTAAAATTTTTTCTTCCACATCTTTTCGAGTTTCAACTGCAAGTCTAGGAAAATTAATACTTGTAAATGACAAATTTCCTCGTCCAAGACTTGTTTTTTCACCATTTACATTTTCAAAAACTCTCGTTCTGCATCCCATTGTTGCAATTTCGTATCTATATTTTTTAGGATCATTCATATCCCATTTTTCATGTCTATTAAACTCTGCATCAAGAAATACAAAATTAGGGAACAATCTACGGCTGGTAGTTTCACAGGCGAGTAGTAACAGATCAAAATTTGGTGTTTCAAATTTTACATTTTTTTTACCTTCATCATAAATATTTTCGTCGCTTTTTACACTTTCTAAAAGATTTTCAAAATTACTTCGCGCTAAATTATAATCATTTTCAGAAAAATTTAAACCTTCTTTTACTTTAAAAATCTGAATTGGAAAAATTGGAGTTTCTCCTTTTCCAAGACCTTTTGAAGTCGCTCTTAAAAGTTCTTTTATGACCATTCTACCTTCATATGACGTATCTGTTCCATAATTTATTGAAGAAAAGACAACTTGATTTCCACCACGTGAATGCATTGTATTTAAGTTATGCAAAAATCCTTCCATCGCCTGATAAGTTTCTTTTTTTGTATCTTTATAGCTACTTTTTAACAACTTTTTCAAATCATTTTTAGAAATACTAAAATATTTTGATATTTTTTCATTTTCTTCTTCTGTCGTTTTTATCGAATCAACTGTTTTTTTCAAAAATGCTTTTGCATCTTTTTCATATTTTTCAGTAATTTCAACATCATTTTTAATTTCCACAAAATTTAAAATTCTATTTTTCAAATACTGTCTAAATGACTTTAGCACTCCTTTTGCCATATAAAAATCAAACGCTGGAATTGCTTGACCACCATGCTGTTCATTCTGATTTGTCTGAAAAATAATAGTCGCAAGAGTGGCGTAAGTTAAAATACTTTGCGCTTCACGAATATAACCATGCTTTGTGACAAATCCTTTTTCAAACATATCTTCCAGATCATACTGAAGACAAGTTGTCGTTTTGCTTGGATAAAAGTCCAAATCGTGAATGTGGATAATCCCATCTTCATGAGCTTTTCTAAATTTTTCAGATATAAGATTTTCAAGTGCATAAACTTTTGAAACTTCACTTGCAAATTTCATCATTTGTCCCGCAGGTGTCATTGAAGACATGTTCGCATTTTCATTATTTGTATCATTTTTTTCCACATTTATTATTTTTTCAATTGTTTTATTTAAATTCGGTGTCAATTCTAATCCCATCTTGATTTTCTCTCCTTTATTTCATAAATTCCCCCATTTTCCCAAATCCTCAAAAAACACTATATGTTGTTATCATAATTAAATATTATCACAAAATATTGTGTTTTTCAAGATGAATTCTAAAAATTAAAATAATTTTAATCAAATAAAAATTATCAAATTTTTTGATTATACTGATTATGAATATTAGAGAAAAAAATAAAAAAATCAATTTCAAAAAAATTTTTTATCAAAAAAAATCTTTGAAAATGCATAGATTTATAATTTTAAATATTGATTTTTTTACATAAAAAAGAACTGTCTCACTTGTGAAACAGTTCTATTTACACTATTTAATTTATTAATTCTGGACCAAAACCGAATCCTAAATATTTGTAAAGTGCATTATTTATTTTATAATCTTGTATTACTCCCCATTTATTCGGATATTTTTTTACATATACTTTAATATCACTTTCCATAAATTTCAAATCATTTCTTTTTACCACATTTAAATAAAATTCAGATATTTTTTCCAATAAAAAACTTTGATATTTATTTTCATTCATTTTTTGAACTTCTTTCTTGTTTTCATAAACTTTTTTCTCTATGTAATTTTGAAGTTCTGAATTATATGCTGTCAAATCAGGTGCTTTCATATGTACATTTAAAACTGCCTCTCCATTTTTTACTTCAGTATTTTTTATTTTATAAGTAATTTTTGAATTTGCAATTACCAAATAATCAGAAGAATTTGATAAAGATACACCAGTTTGACTTTTTGCAACTTCTTTCAGATTATTTTTTCTTTTTTTATCAACATTTGCCCCCAAAATTTTATTTGTATCTTCCACCGAATTTTTCAAAACATTTTTTTTCACATTATTAGGATTAATCTGAAAATCCATAAATTCATAAAAAGCATTATTTACGCTTTGTTTTAAATTATTTCCATTCGTAGTTTCAGAAAATAAAAATACACTAAAAAATAGAGACATCGTTAATATAATTTTTTTCATTTTTCTTTCCTTTCAAAAACTTTTATTAAGAATTATAACATCTTATTCTTAGATTTTTATTTAAAAAGATTTTTTAGTCATTTTCATTTTTTATAATTTTTTTCTTAACATTTCATTCTACATTTTTCAAATAAAATATAGTGTCAATCTATCTATTTCAATTATGTGTCAAAAAATGTTTTTAATATAATTCTAAAAATTTATTACTAGCTTTCATTTACTGCTTAACCACTAGTCAAAGTCATCGCAATAAAATCTATATTTTCAATAGTTTTTTCTGCTAACATAAGTGCTATCACAAGTGAAGAAATTCCAAGTATACTATTTCCAACTGATATTAAATTTAATAATTGATACGATACTCCCATCATTGCAGCAGCCATAAAAATTGTGATTATTTGTATAATTATTATATTTAATCCTTTTTGAGCAATTTGTGATGTACTTTCCAAAAGAAAAAATATTAAATAAAAAGTTGAAAAAATCATTAACATCAATGTTTCAAAAATAATTACAATATATTTTGAAATAATTTTTGCACAAATCCAAACGCAGAAAATTAATAAAATTATTTTGGCGATATTTATAAATATTGCGAAAAATGTTTTAAACTTTAGTACATTTTGTAACAAATTAAGCGGTGTTGAAATAAAATTATCGGCTAACTTTCCTGGAGTTATATTTCTAAATTTCTCGGAGCTAAAAACTATTAAACCTAATTTATAAAACATAGAAAAAAATATTTCTGTGAATTCAGTTAATAAAGTCCCTTTTACGGTTTTGTTTCCAAAAGTATTTTCAAAACCAAGATTTATTTTGTAACTCACTGGCGTAATAAAAATAAAAGCAAGGATTAAATTTTTTATAAAACTTGGAAGAAGCATTTTCAATATTGAATACAAATCTACTTTTTCCACATTTTGCAAAATTATTTTTAAAATATTTATAATCATAAACGCCAAAATAATAAAACCTAAAATTTGACTTAACTTTGATGAAATTCCCCGATACAAAACAATTAATCCATAAAAAAGTGAATTTACCATTCTTTCAATTACACTCCCACCACCAATTTTGGCTCCTTCTTTAAATAGTCTTTCAAATCCTTTGTAATTTGTATCAGCAAAACAAAAATTACATATTCCAAAAAATATTGAGAGTATCCGATATTCTATTTTAAAAATTTTTTTATTATTTTTTTTCATAATTTCTCTTTTCTCAATTTTTTAATTAACTTCTTTTATATTCTTCCAAAACAATTTCATTTCCTGTAAAAACATTTAATTTAGTCCCAACTGGTATTTTAATCCGATTTTTTACTGAATTCCAAGCCTTATCTATTGTTTCCATCGAATCTTTTACTGTATTTACAGGATCTGTTATTATTTCATCCCATCTTGACGGATATCTTCGTGCAACTCTAGTCTTTCTATAATCCAGCACTAAATCTGCCACGCTAAATGAAAGTGCGAGCAATGATTTTCCAATCCTTTGAGTTAGTTTTGTATTCAACTTTCCTTTTGCACCAATTTCTCCTTTTAAGTCAATCACATTTGACTTTTCAAAAACAACCGTCTTGTTATTTGGAAGAATAATTTTGTCAACCATCATAAGCATCCTTGTATCGTTATTATTTTTCAGTGTGGAATAATTTCCAATTATTTTGCTTCCCATCGGAATCAGAATTTTGTGATGTCCATCTTTGGAATAGACGTTTTCAGAAACTATAGCCATAAAATAACTGGGAGTGTCGCTATTCATTTTTGTTGAAGTTACAATTGGAATATAACTTCCCTGTTGCAGTGAAAAAGTATTTATCCCATTTGCTTTAGCTTTCGTTCTTATCTTTTTCTCAGCACTTTTATCAATTTTATCACTCTTATCAACATTCAAACTAGAATTATCATTTTTACTCAATGAATTTAACGCTCCAGATGATGGTTTTTCTATATTTCTTGGATGATACTCAGGTTTTTCAGGTTTAGAAATATTTCTAAAGGAGTAAATTTTATTTTGTTCATCGGATGAAATATTTTTATTAATTTTTTTTTGTATTTCATTTTTCGAAAAATCTTGAGCTTCAAAATTTTTACTTGAATGATTTTGAGTTTTGGAAATTTTATTTTGACTTTCGTTTTGATTTTTACTTTGAGATTCATTTTGATTCTCATTCTGAGCTTGAGCTATATTTTGATTATTTGAAATATTTGCACAATTTGGGTTGTTAATGTTATTCGGATTATTTAAATTAACTGTATCGCAAGGCTCATTTACATTTATTGCACTACTATCATTTTGATTTCCTAAATTAAGATTTTTATTTTGAGCTTCTTCTGGATCAACTTCACCATCATAAACTGGTTGCTCCATATTTTGACTTAATTCATTTTGATTTTTATTTTTTTTAATTGAATTTTTTATCACACCAGGAATTGCAAGAAGTCCCACGATTATTGAAAATCCACCAATTGCAACATAGATTGGCAATTTCTTCTTAAACTTTCCACCTTTTTCTAAATCTTTTTTTGATTCATCTTCAAAATCTGAAATATCTCCAATGTCGTCTTCCAATTCAGTTTCATCAGCTTCCTCAATTATCAAATCTTCATCTTCATATTTTTTCAAATTATCTTCATCCATTTTCAATTTCCCCCTTTTATTTATGTTTAATTCTAACTTGTTTTTTCCCAAGTTTGAGCACCGCTTCCTTAATTTTCCTATGAACAATTATTTTATTAAATTCATATTCAAAATTAACCACCTCAAAACCATTTCCACTAGTTCCTTTTACCATTATAACAGGCGCTTCCTGTATTTCTTCAGGCAAAATTATGACAGTTTTTATCCCGTCAGTAAAAACTTGCGTCGGAGCAAAAGGTAAATTTTTATTTGTCACTGTATAATTTGAATCCATTTTATTGACATCCATCAAAATAGAGTTTTTATTAAAGTCTTTTTTAACTGAAATTTTTGTCTTCATATCATTTTCAGAAGTCAAATAATTAAATTTCACAAATGGATTAAATATTTCAAGAGTCGAATACAAATTAAACATATAAATCCTTTTATTTGTTATGACATTAACATTTGAAGTTATATCAAGATCTGTGGGTCTGACAAACAAATAAACAGAATTATCTTCTCCTCCAAATTCCTGCTCCATCTCAAAATTAGAATTATTTCCACCAATAACAGCGATAATCTCTTCTTCTGGATCAAACTTTATCATCGTGACAAAATCTGGCGTGACATAAATGTCATAAATGCTGTCAGAATAGTAATCAAAAGTAGTCGCAACCCGTTTTATCGCATCTTGCTTTCCGGAAAGCAATTTTTTTATTTGCATTTTAGAAATACTTTCTTGACTCAAAAAATTTTCTTTATTTTCTTCAGCTTGTATAAAAATTCCAAATATAAGAAAAATTAATGCCTTTATCAAAATTTTATTTATTTTATTTATTTTTTTCATACTATTTTTTCATTTTCCTCCTTTTTGTCTTAAAAGTTTTTAAGCATCCAGCTCATCTTCATCAGTAAAATATTTAAACAATAAATTTATTTTATAATTGTCACCAAAGCAAATAATTCTACAAACTGCCATAAGAATTGCCGCTATTACAAATGCCATAAAATTTTTTGTAAAAACATACAAGATTCCCGTAAATCCCATTATTATTTTAAAAATTTGCAGAGGAACTCCCATAATTTCCATTTCATCCATAAGTGATGAAAAAATCTGTCTTTTCTTCATAATTTTCTTGTACGAAAAATATTAAAACTTCGTACTTTCCTTTCTTTAAATTTTTTCAATTTTTTTATATTTTAAAAATTCAATAATTCTTTGATTATCTCATCTTCCAAAATTCCATCAAATTTTTCTCTTACTTTTTCAAAAGTTTCATCTTTAATCCAATTTTCAACAATTTCATCATTATTTCTTTTAAAAAATCCAGTTTTTTCAAAATTTTCAATAGTTTTTTCTTTTGTTAAGTCAAAACAATTTGAATTTACAATATTTGAAATTTGCAATATTTTATAACCTTTCTGAAGTTCAGCATATGTTCCAAGTAATTTAAAAACTTTACTAAAATCTGAATTATAATATCCCAATTCAATTTTAGATTTTTTATATAAAATTTCAATCTTTTCGTTATATTTTAAAATAATTTTATTAGCTAAAACAGCATAAATCAAAAAAGTATTTTTTTTCTCATCAAAATCTGGTTCAATTTCGATTATTTTTGAAATTACCAAAGAAAAATTTGAATTAACAAATTCAATTTCTATAATAAGTTCAAAAAATTTGAAAAATTTCTTTTTGTATTCTGTACTTTCTATCACTTTTTTTATATGAGTTTCAAAAATTTTATTTTCGTAATATAATTTAATTAAAAAAAATATTTTTTTATCTTTAATTTTATTTATTAAATATCTCAAATCATAAATTTTATTTTTATATTGAAGATAAATATTTTTTTTACCAAAATCTAAAACAACAAATAAAAAAGTTATCTTTTCATTTTCTAAATAAAAATTTCCAGTAAGTTTCATTTTTTCCCCTTAATTTTTTTAAAAGTTAATTTTTTAATTTCTTTTTCCAATTTATTCACTTTTGTTTTTAGCCTAACTTTTTCTCCTTTATTCTGAAAATACATACAAATAAAAATTTCTGAAAATTTCATAACTAACACTTTGTTCTCCAAAAAATTATCGTCATAAATGCCATCTAATTCATTTTTTTCAAGAAAATTTGCAATTTCATTGTCACTCATAATTTTTTTTAATTCTTCACTTTTATTTTCAATAAATATTTCCAATTTGTTTTTCATCCATATTAACCCTTTCTAAAAACTTTTAAATATTTATTTTTTCAAAATCAATATTTTCTTTTAGTTTTTTTATTTCTTCTATTTTTTTTGCCATATTTTTCTTATTAAAATAAAACTTAAAATTTTTACCGCAATAAAAACATCCATCGTTTAGTGCCCTTTTAAATAAATTTATATAACTTTGCGCTTCTTTCAAAACTTCAAAATTAATTTTAGAAAAATCATAAAAATCGTTTGAATTTACAAACCAGAAATAATTTTCTGTTTTTTCCAAAAAAATATCAAGATATTCTTTCTCTTCGATAAAATCAAGATTTTCACTAATAAAACTTCCAGAAAAAATAATCAAATAGATTACATCGACAACAATTTTTAAATACAAATTTTTGAATTTTTTATTTAGTGAAATAAAATATTTAGTTTTTTTTATTTTTTCAAAAATAATTAAAATAACAAATATTTTTGGATAAATA
>ERZ773083.880-NODE-880-length-22540-cov-4.313276_pt1 | contig 22540 bp, 32 predicted proteins | sample MGYA00511465_ERZ773083 | MGnify/ENA primary metagenome ERZ773083 (study PRJEB29015, sample SAMEA2738001) | human oral metagenome | biome: human oral; feature: human-associated habitat; material: dental | place: China | collected 2060 ... | reverse complement strand
TTGCCAAGCAAGCTAATTATCATAGCGGATACGGTGCAGCTCACATTCCTACTGATTTAACCATTGTTGGCAAAGGCTGGTGGTTAGAACGAGGAGAATATGATGGTTCTGAATGGTGGGATTTTAAAGAAACACCTAAACAAATCAATGAAGTCAGAAACATTTCTTGTCTTGTAGGCGGAATGTGGCCAACGCTTAAAGAATTGAATACCATCGACCCGATACAAGAAAGGCTTGAAGAAATGAGAAAAGAGAGGGAATCTAATGAAACCTAAAAAATATCCATATTCGGGGAAAAGAAAAAGGCAAGATACTTCGTCGTTAATGTTTTCTGCACGACCAATTTTTAAAGAAGTTCCAATTGTAGAAGAAGTTAAGGTTGAGTTCGAAGTTGAAGCTAGTACAGGGCGCATATATCCAGAAACGATAATACATTTAGATATTTCTGGATATGGAAATAGAGTACATTCAGTGCATCGCTTCCCTGGTACCTTACTGAGTGTCGGCGAGTCAATCCAACTAAAGATACTCTTTTATAAAAGGCTTAGAAATTTTACCACAGATCGTTTCTTGACATTTAGGGAATCTGATTGGAAGTTCTTTATCCGTGACCTGGTCAACGAATTTGTGCATTAGAAAGTTAGTGAGGAGATGGAACATGAGAATAAAAACATCAAATGACTCTATCATCAACGTTGATAACGTGAAGCATAGCATCACAATCGAAGGAGTTGAGTTTGGCTCAGATTGTCGTGCTTTGGTCTCTAAACACAAAGATGGAACAGGGACGATCACTCTAATATTCGAAGGGAAAATTATTTGAAAGGACAGGCAATGAAACCTAAAAAATACCCATATTCAGGCTCTCGAAAGACAGACAACAAACAAGATATAGTCAAATTCGCTGAGGTTTTAAAATACGAACCAATTAATGTGTCAATTGTTGTTAGAGAAGGGGGAAATAGCGATATATTAGCAAAATGTGTAATTCGCGCTTATGGCGAAGTATTATCGTTTACAGCAACATTATCAGTAAAAAGAACTAGGTTTTCAAAACATCACCAAACGTTATTTAAAATCAGGCTTTATCAAAGAATTGAAAAAATGGGGAGCAAGAAACTTTTAGAAATCAATCATTTTATTTGGTCGAGCATTTGTCTAGAAGAATTTAACAAAGTAAATCTTTAGGAAGGAGGTAAGGTTTGGCAATAGACATCAAAAAAAGGCTGAAGGCTTTGCCTTATATCGACATCAAAGCAAAGTCAAAGCACCAGGAAATAATCAGTTTGAAGTCAGGTATTTTACGAGGGCAACAGTTCGACAGCATGCCAAAGTCAAAAAGCAACAAGAATCAAACTGAAGAATTGAATGTGTTGATCATTGACAAGTCAGATCAGCTGTATGAAGAAATCAAACAAATGTACCACGAACGTGATGAACTCGTTCAAGCGATTGAGTCATTGGACGACCCTGTAGAAAATATCATCATGCGATTGTTGTACATTGATGGATTGTCGTGGAATCAAATTCAGGCTCAGCTACGTTGCGGGCGCGGAACGATTCATCGAGCTAGAGAGAGCGCTTTGAAAAAAATTTCTAAAAAATGGAACTAATGGAACTCTTTGGAATTTTTAAAGTGATATTATGGTATTGTTAACGAGTAAGGACATAGCTCAAGTGGTAGAGCGGTAGACTTTTAATCTATTGGTTGCAGGTTCGAATCCTGTTGTTCTTATGAGAGGTCTTCATTAAGTCACACAAGCGTGTGGCTTTTTGTTGTGTAGAAAAAATGGAGGTGATGGAAAATCGCTAAACTAACTTTAAAACAACAGAGATTTGCTGACGAGTACATCATCAGCGGAAATGCGACAGATGCAGCTATTAAGGCAGGGTATAGCTCTAAATATGCTAATACCAACGCGTCTAAGTTACTACAAAATACTACAATCAAATCTTATATAGACGAGAGACTGGCTCAGCTTTCTTCTGAAAAGATTGCAACGCAGGAAGAGGTGCTCACTTACCTAACTTCGGTCATGCGTGGAGAGACGCAGGAACAAACTTTGATAAGCATCGGAGAATTAGGTCAGACGATTACGGATATAGATGTTGGAGCTAAAGATAGAATTAAAGCTGCGGAACTTCTGGGTAAACGACATAGACTTTGGACGGATAAGGTAGAGGCTGATATTTCTGGAACGGTGGTGTTTGCGAATGAGTCAGACATACCAGATTAAACAGAACGATATTGTCGTAGACTTACCTAAGACAGTAGGTGGTGGATATGGCCAGTTCTGGCGCTCGAGAAATCTCTATCGAGTTGTAAAAGGTTCTCGTGGTTCTAAGAAATCCAAGACGACGGCTTTGAACTTTATCACACGTATTTTGAAATATCCCTGGGCTAACTTGCTTGTGGTGCGTAGATATTCGAATACGAACAAGCAGTCGACCTACACGGATTTTAAGTGGGCTGCTAACCAACTAAAAGTCGCTCATAAATTTAAATTTAACGAGTCTTTGCCTGAAATCACAGTCAAAGAAACAGGTCAAAAGATTCTCTTCCGTGGTTTGGATGATGAGTTGAAAATTACATCTATCACGGTTGATGTCGGTAGTCTTTGCTGGGCATGGTTCGAGGAAGCGTATCAAATCGAAACTGAAGATAAATTCAGTACAGTAGTCGAGTCTATTCGTGGTAGTTTAGATGTGCCTGATTTCTTTAAACAAATCACGGTCACGTTTAACCCCTGGAACGAAAGACACTGGCTCAAACGTGTCTTTTTTGATAAAGAGACTCAGCGAGCAGATACGTTCGCTACTACAACTACTTATCGTTGCAATGAATGGCTTGATGAAGTCGATATCAAACGTTATGAGGATTTGTATCACACGAATCCAAGACGTGCAAGAATCGTTTGTGATGGCGAGTGGGGAGTTGCTGAGGGTCTAATCTACAACAACGTGACTGTCAAGGACTTTGACAAAGACGAGTTGTTGCAAAATCCTGCTAACAAGTTGTGCATTGGTCTTGACTTTGGTTTCACTCATGATCCAACTGCTTTGTGCTGCTCGTTAATAAACGACACAACAAAAGAGATACACATCTTTGATGAAGCGTACAAGGTCGGCTTGATAACCAAGGAAGTCGCTAATATGATAAAAGATAAAGGGTACCATCGTTCGCAAATCATCGCAGATAGCGCAGAGTCACGACTGATTGAAGAACTCAGGTCAGAACATGGTATATCTCGAATTAAAGAGAGTAGGAAAGGAAAGGATAGTATCATGGCAGGCGTATCCAAATTGCAAGGATACGCTATTTATGTGCATCCAAGTTGTGAACATATCATGGATGAATTTTATAGTTACTGTTATCAACGCGATAAAGAAGGCAATTGGTTGAATAAGCCAGAAGATAAGAACAACCACCTAATGGACGCATTGAGATATAGCCTTCAATGTATTGAGGGTGGCAAAGCAACCGTTCGCAGACGTTCGCAATATGGCTTATAGAAAGGAATTAAATGTATCAGATTTTTACTTATCCACGAGATGGATATGACGAAACAGCTTTGAATAAAGGATTGATCTACAAGCTGATTTGCAAGCACACACAAGAACGCAGTCACTTGCAGGATTTGAAGAAATATTATCTAGGTGAGCATGCTATTTTGAAGCACACAAGAAGAAATCAGAATGCTCCGAATTACAAGACGGTAGCTAATCACGCTAAGGACATTGCGGACACGTCTACGGGCTATTTCATGGGCAATCCTATCAAGTATAATAACACGGCTGGTAGCGACCTTGAGCCTTTGCTTGAGGCTTTCGATGGTGCTGAAATAGACCAAGTAGATGCGCAGAACGCTCTGAACATGGCCATCTACGGGCGTGCTTACGAGTACATCTATGCTAAAGAGGGACTGACTGAGCTTGATTCGACTAGCGTAGATCCTGAGAATGTATTCATTGTCTACGATGATAGTATCGAACGTAAGGCCTTGTTTGCAGTCTATTACTACGAGATTAAAGACGACACGAAAGATGCTACTAAGTATCAAGCAGAAGTTTTTACTCAGAATCTGCATTATCACATTGTGCTGCGTGATTCGAGCATGGGAACAACACGAAACGAGCGAGTGGAACCTCACAACCTCGGACAAATCCCAATCATCGAATACCGCAATAATCACTTTGCGATTGGTGATTACGAGCAACAAATCAGCTTGATTGATGCTTACAATTCGTTGATGGGCAACCGAGTCAATGACAAAGAGCAAGCAGTCGAGTCTATTCTTGTATTGTACGGTGCGCAGTTAGCTGACAATCTGGAAGATGCTAGAGAAGCGATGAGGATTCTTGCTGAGGAAGGCCTTTTGGAATTGCCAGCAGATGCTAAGGCTGATTTCTTGAAGAATGCCCTGGACGAAAACGCGACTGAAATTTTGCGTAAGGCTTTGAAAGAAGATATCTACACATTCAGCCATGTGCCAAATTTGACAGATAAGAACTTCGCAGGCAATAGCTCGGGCGTAGCCATGGAATTCAAGCTACTGGGCCTTGAAATGATAACTAAGACGAAAGAAGCAAACTACAAGCGAGGTCTTAGACAACGTATTGCTATCTTCGCTCATTACTTGGGCATGCAGCAGATTGCACTTGAAGCACATTCAATCGTGCCACAGTTTAGCCGTGGACTTCCTAAGAACTTGCTTGAATTGTCACAGATTATCAATAATCTTGAAGGTAAGGTCTCACTTCGTCAGCTTATTTCTCTCTTGCCATTCGTTGAAGATCCTGACGCTGAACTTGAAAGTCTTGAGGAAGAGAAAGAAAAAAATATGGAACGTGTGCCATTTTTTAATCAGGCTAACACAAGGCCAGACGATGAGGTAGCAGATGAAGAACAAGGACTACTGGACCAAGAGGAAGGCTAATCTCATCTATAAGCAGATGGATAAGGCCGAGAGGCAAGCTGACAAGTTTGATGAGATTTACAAGCAGTCTAAAGCGTATTTAGACAAGCAAATAAACAAAGTCTTTGATAAGTTTCAACGTGATTATGGTCTAAGCGAGCGTGATGCTAGACAAGTCTTGAAAAATATGAAAGACCAAAAGGACCTAAACGAACTTCGCAAGGTTCTTGAAGCTAGACCAAATGATCCAAACATTCAACGATTGCTTGCTGATTTGGACAGTCCAGCCTACGCTTATCGCATGAAGCGCCTAGAGCGTCTAAACGATGACCTAGACCGCATGCGTGAGTCAATCTATCATTCGGAGAAGAAAGGCTCAGATGCCTTTTACAGCGATTTGATGAAAGATAGCTATTATAAGGCTACATTTGACCTGCAACAGCAAACGGGACTGGCTTATAGTTTCTCTAATCTCCCTGAAACTGAAATCAAGCGTCTAAAGGCTCTTAAATGGACAGGAGAAGCATATTCAGACAGAATATGGTCAAACACTGGGGCGCTAGCTTCAAGCGTGAAAGACGAGCTCCTAGTAAGTCTCATGACGGGTCGAAGCGTAAGAGACACTTCTCAAGCTATTGCTGAACGGTTCGGAGTAGGTCAAAACAACGCTAGACGCTTGGTTCGTACTGAGTCAGCGTTTTTTCATAACCAAATGGAACTACTCAGCTATGAAGATGCTGAAATTACCAAGTACAAATTTGTGGCAGTATTGGACAGACGGACGTCGCACATCTGTCAAGAACATGACAACAAGGTCTACGATACAGACAAGGCTGTTCCTGGCGTCAACTATCCACCTCTACATCCGTGGTGCAGGTCTACGACTATCGCACATGATGACGATATCGACTACAGCAAGCTAGAGCGACGAGCGAGAAATCCTAAGACTGGTAAAATCGAATATGTGCCTGCGGATATGACTTACAACGAATGGTATGATAAGTATGTAGCAAAGCCACGAGAACGTGAGTTAAGTGGGGGTCAATTTGGAGCAGACCTTGACTATGTCCGAAGTGATGAATTTGTTGACAAACTAAAAAAACATCCAAAGACCTCACATTTATCCGAATCTATCGCAAGAGTTTCAAGGCAGATGTTGCAGCACAGAAATGGAACACCGTTTGAAGACTACTATTTGATCGATGCAGAGACGGGAAGAATTGTTGCATTAAGCAATAAAGCTAGAAAAACAAAAGGTGTAGTTTATAACGACCAAGTCAGAAAGGCTTTTAAAGAAAAATCTGAACAAAGTCTTGTTTCGATTCACAATCATCCATCTGGTTATCCTCCTTCTCTCAGTGACTTTGCTTCCTTACAGCAACGTAGCAAAAATAACACTGTAAAATATGGTTTGACCATAGGACACGAAGGAAGTGTTTATTGGTATTCAAGACCTAACAAACGTATTCCGCGTAGTGCACAGGAAAAATATGTCAATCAAATTGATAAATTCAAGAAATTGGGATATAATGAAAGTGTGGCACAGGAGAAAACGCTTGAAATATTTTCTGAAGTGTTTGAATTTGAATTTGGAAGGATTGAATGATATGGCAAAACAAGATATTTACACTTGGCCAGAAGGCGAAGATGACAACATTGATTTCAATGCTGTCCATGAAAAAAACAAGAACAAAACTGTTGAGGATTTGGACCAGGAATGGGCAGAATATCTCAAAACATTAAAACTAGAATCAATTTAATTAAGCACCTAGAGAGATCTAAGTGCTTTTTTTATGCTCAGAAAGGAGAATCTGATGAATAAGTACAAAAAGTTGATAGAATTGATTGAAAATAACGGTCTTGAGATACAATCTAAGAAATGTTACGACCCACAGAGCGCTTGGCATGGTGAGGAGTTATGGATTGTTGATAAGAAAAACAAAAATAAAATTTTCGATTTGTCACTTAATGGCTATTGTTTCAATGACAATTCTGTCGAGAAAGCTATTGAAGAAGTCGAGAAGTATCTATTATTGAAAAAGATGGATACGTTTGATGATTTCAAAAAATGGGTAGAAAAGAATGCTAAGTCTCAAAAGAATACATAGAAAGGAGCAAAAGTATGTTCATTTTGGGAATGGGTATCAATCGCTTTCGGGTGGTTGGTATTTTTGTTGTTAATCTTTATTATTTTGGCTGTGATCAGCGGAATAATTGAAGGTGTAAAGAAAGGATTGAAAAAATGAAATACAGAAAGAAACCAGTAGTCATTGAGGCTATTAGATTTATTGGCTCAAACTATGAAGAAATCAGAGATTTTATTGGTCAAAATACTTTGTGCTCTGATTCAAGTATTGTCATTCCAACACTTGAGGGAGACATGGTGGCTCAAAAAGGCGACTATATTATCAAAGGCGTGCAAGGTGAGTTTTATCCGTGCAAGCCTGATATTTTTGCAGAAACATACGAAGAATTAGGGTATCTGAATATTTTAGATACTATTTAGGAGGTGATCCAGAGTCTTGACTTGCAGGAATAGACTGCTATAAATCACTGTAAATTGCTATAAACCGTGTCGAATTTGAGGCGGTTTTTTTGATTGTCCGAGCATTGATGACAAAAAAAGCCATGGAATTATACAGTCGGGGACGACTTTAAAAATAGGAGGTTCGCAATGAACGAAGAAACACAAACAGTCGAAGTCGAAACGGTTGAAGAACAAAAGGTACCTGCAGAACCTACGCAACAACCGCAAGACGAGAAGAAGTACACGGATGCAGACGTCGATGCTATCATCGATAAGAAGTTTGCTAAGTGGAAATCCGAGCAAGAAGCTAGAGAAAACGAAGCTAAGAAGCTTGCTAAGATGAACGCTGACGAGAAACAGAAATATCAGTTGGATCAGCGTGAGCAAGAACTGGCAAATCGTGAAAAGGCTATTGCTCGCAAGGAATTGACCGCAGAAGCTAAGGCAATGCTAAGCGAACGTGGCTTACCAGTTGAATTAGTAGCCGTGGTTGATTTGTCAAACGCTGAAGCCGTGACTGAGTCAGTCGCGAGTATTCAAAAAACGTGGGAGGATGCAGTCCAAAAAGGCGTATCTGACCGCATGAAGGGTAGCGCACCTATTAAGACTGCCCCACAAGATAACAACGAGCTTACCAAGGCTCAATTTTACAGAATGAGTCATTCAGAGAAGGCTGCATTGAAGCAGTCAAATCCTGAATTGTATAACTCATTTTTGAATTAACGAATAAGGAGAATTTAATAAATGGCACAAACTAAAATCGCAAATCTCGTGAATCCTGAAGTAATGGGAGACATGATCGCAGCTAAATTACCAAAGAAATTACAAGTAATTCCATTTGCAGCTATCGACCGCACGCTTGAAGGCGTCCCAGGGAACACAATCACAGTTCCGTCTTACACATACATCGGTGATGCCGAAGATGTAAATGAAGGCGTGGAAGCTGGCGTAGTGGTCCTCGGAACATCTACTAAGACCGCTACAATCAAAAAGGCTATGAAAGCTGTCGAATTGACAGACGAAGCAGTTCTTTCAGGTTATGGCGATCCAGTTGGTAACGCAGAGAACCAACTTGCACTCTCAATCGCATCTAAAATCGATAACGACGCAATGGATGCCCTTCTAAAAACAAACACTCGTAAATTTGACTCAAAAACAAAAGCAATTAGCTATGATGTAATCGTTGATGCAATTGATCTGTTTGAAGAAGAAGTCAATACTGAAAAAGTTATGTTTGTCAATCCAAAGCAAGTCACAACTTTGCGTAAAGATCCAAACTTCATCTCAGCTGATAAATACCCAAATCAAGTTGTAATGACTGGTGAAATTGGTATGATTGCAAATACACGTATCGTTGCGACTAGTAAGGTAGCTCTGGACTCTACAAGCGCATTCTACACTTGCCCAATCATCAAGCTGACACACGATGACGAAACCGAACAAGACACTGCTGCATTGACAGTTTACCTCAAACGTGATCCAAACGTCGAAGTAGACCGCAAGTCTTTGAAACGTTCTACCGAAATCTCAATTGACGAGTTTTACACAGTCGCAGTTTCAGACGATTCCAAGGTCGTGCTTGCTGAAATCAAGAAATAAGGTCTGACCTATGAAAGTCAGAGTCAAACAAGCCTTCAATGACTGGCAAGCAAAAGTGAGACGGCATGAAAATGATGTTTTTGAGATGACAGACGAGCGTTTCAACGAATTGTCACACAATCTCAAGAGCGAGTTTTCAGTCGATATCGCAGAGGTTGTCGAGATCATTGATGAAACCGAAATCCAAGGAGACGAGACGACTCCTTTTGACTAGGAGGTCTTATGGAACTTGAAAAACTAAAATCATTGACGGGCGAGAGCGATGAAACAGTCCTCTCGTCCTTGCTTTTAAGGGCTGAAAATATCATTTTATCTGAAACGAACCGAGAGAAGTTGACTCCAGCACTCAACAGGCTACTACATGAACTTGTAATTGAACTCTACAACCGTTCTGGAAGCGAAGGAGAGCAGTCTAGAAGTGAAGGTGGTATATCTGTCACCTACGGAGAGTCTGGCTTGTCTACGAGTCTTTTACAGCGTATTCGGATGCATCGATTAGCAAGGGTTGCAGGTCATGTTTTTGAAAAAGAATAGACTGAAAGCATATAACCTCAAGCGGTTCAAGAAAACCGTGACAAATGAGGGAATTGCTAAAGAAGGATACTCGGACGAGGTTGAAGAAGTACGACTTGAGTTGTGGCCAGCGACTAGCAAGTTGCAATCTGAGATTTACGGTGACCGAGTCAACGATATCTTGAACGCAAATGCGAGCAAGAGTGCGGACATTAATGTCAAAGACGGTGTCTGTATTGATAGCAAAACAGAAGTCACGCATCGGGTTATCTCAAAAAAAGTATACAGCAGGCATCAAGTATTGGAGTTGGAACGTGTCAGGTTTAATCGGAGCAGATAGCTTAATCGCTAAATGTCGTAAGCTATATGGTGCAAAGAGCAACGAGATAGTAGGACAAGCGGTCTTGCATGCTGCCAAAACAGTCGTACAAGCTGAAGCGAAACTCAGAGTGCCAGCGAATGAGGGTGAATTGAGAAATAGCATTAGAGTCCGTCTGAAAGTAAATGGCAACAAGATATCAGGTGAGGTCTTTACGAACTCAGATCATGCTGCCTATGTTGAACTCGGGACGGGTCCGAAAGGGCAAGAAAACCACTCTGGCATATCGCCAGAAATAAGCGTATCTTACCGATCTAGTCCCTGGTATGTGCATGAAGACCAAATCAATGTAGGACCTTACCACTTTGCGAAAAGAGGGGAGTTTTATAAGATGTATGGTCAACCTGCGCAACCTTACTTGTATCCAGCCTTGAAAGATAACCATGACCGCGTCTCAAGAAACATTTCAAAATACGTTAGTAGAAAGATAAGAGAACAGATAAAATGATTAATATTAAGCCTTTAATTTACAAAGAATTGCAAAAGGTCGCAGATAATGTGACTGATACTTATCCAGACGATTGGGAGAATGTCCCAGTCGTTATTTTTTTGGAAGAACAGAACAAACCAGGTGATTGGTACGACGATCAAGAGAAGAAATCGCACATCCGCTATAAAGTGGATATCTTCAACAAAGATAGTACGAGCGATTTAGCGGTCAAAATCAATGAAATCTTCGCATCTTTAGGATTGCGAAGAACAGATTGTCAAGATGTACCTGACCCGTCGCATTTGCGTCACAAGTTGATGCGCTTCGAGGGAATCGTGGACCTGAATTCACAATTGGTTTATCAATACAGAATGGAGAACTAAAACATGTTAGCAAACGGAATTAAGCTTGCTTTTAGTAAAACTAAAGGCGATTATCAAAATCTTGTAGGTTTGAAAGAGGTACCAGAGTTTGGTATTGAACCTGAAAAAGTCGAGAATACGACTCTTGCAGACAAGGTTAAAAAATATGAATTTGGTATTGGTGACGCTGGGGAACTTGAGTACAAGTTCGCTTATGATAACACAGCTGCCACTTCACCTTATCGTGTCTTGCGTAATGCTGCAGACAACAAGGAGAAGCTCTACTTTGAGCAAACATACCCAGACAATACCAAGGTTACTTTTGAAGGTCAAGTATCCGTTAAATTGGGCGGTGGCGGAGTGAACTCTGTTATCGAATTCACGCTCAAGATTGCATTGCAGTCTGAATTGACATTCGTTGATGGAATTGGAGGTTAATAGATGGCTCTACCATACGCAATTTGGAAAATCAGTGAGGACAAGGAATTGAAGCTCCGTCTCACGTCCTTACAAGCGACCAAAGTTGAAGAAAAAATCGGAGCGAATTTGCTCAAGGTATTCATGCCTTCTGAAGGTGAAGCCTTTGCTTTGCCACCACTGAAAGTCATGTTGTTATTGACTCATGGAGCACTTCAAAAGTTCGAGCATGGAATCTCATTTGAAGATGTATCTGACCTATACGATGATTATGTCGATAACGGTGGAGATCAGGCAGCATTCATGGCAGACGTTATTTTGCCGATGCTTCAAGTATCGGGTTTTATGCCACGGGAGAAGGAAGGCAAGAAGAAAACTCCCAAGAAATCAAAAGCGAAAATGGAAGTAGTCGAGTAAAATCGACTGCTATATTATCAGTAAAAGAAATGGTTGAGGGGCTTTATCCGATGTTTTTGGACATTGGGGGGAAGCCCCTCGATTTTTGGGATTTGACGGTGCTTGAAATCAGAGAAATGATTGAAAGCTACAATCGTGTCAATATCCAAAAACAAAAAGAAAAAATCATTGAATCATACAGACTTTCGCAGATGATAGCAAATAATGTATCCTTGTTGCTTTCAAAAGATGCTAAACCTCTTGAAGTATGGGATTATGCTCCTGAACTTTTTGAAAAAGAGCGAGAGCGGGTCGAACAAGCGAGATTGGCACAAGAGCTGAAATTGCACCAGGAACGCATGCGCATGTTTGCTGAAAGTCACAATCGAAAAATGAAAATGAAAGGAGAATAGATGGGAGTTACTCTTGATGAGCTCAAGGTTATGATTGACGCCGAAATAGCACCTTTCAAAAACAAGATGAAAGAAGTTGAGAATAAGGTCAAAGATGCTTCTAGCAAAGTACAGTCATCAACCGACAAAATCAAGGCACAGTCTGGCTCGATGCTAGGTGTATTTGGCAAGTTAGCCAAATTCGCTGGCTTTGCCTATCTTGGTAAGAAATTGTTAGATGTTGGCATGTACTCTACACAGATGGCTCTTGAAGTCACAGCATCGATTAACCAAATCAAGCGTCAAATGGGCGAGAGCTCGCAGACATTCTTAAAATGGGTCAATGACAACGCAAACGCTATGAATATGGGCGTTGGTGAAGCGACGAAATATGGAGCGGTATATTCAAACCTATTTTCTGGCTTTATCAAAGATTCGAACAAGCTGAGTGCATATACTGCTAAGATGTTGCAAACATCGGCAGTAGTCGCAGAGGGTTCTGGTCGTAGCATTACAGACGTTATGGAGCGTATTCGCTCTGGTTTACTAGGGAATACAGAAGCGATAGACTTTTGTCGCACCGCTTAGAAATAGGCGGATTAAGAACTTACCAAAATCGGTAAAACTCTAAACTTTAATTTGTAACTTCGGTATAAATGTGATATAATATACTTAGTTAAAAAGAGGTGATATTATGGGCATTATATACGAAATTAAATGTACCAAAACAGGAAGAAGCTATTTTGGTCAATCCAATAATATAAAAAGACGATTCGATGACCACAAATACAAACTTCGTCATAACCAGCATTATTCAAAAGAAATGCAAGATGATTTTAACTTGTTTGGAGAATCAGAGTTTCAATTTTCTATTTTAGAAGAAGTATCTGATAACATCTTAGATGAGAGAGAAAGTTATTGGATATCATCATCTGACAATGTATATAATATTGAGGGTGGAGGAGTTAAAACAAAGCGCATTGCTGAAAGCACTAAAGAGAAATTGAGTGTTAAAGCAAAAGCGAGGTATAAAACTCACGCAAAATATTTTAATAACCCAACAGCCATTAAAAAACGGTCAATATCAAATACAGGTAAAAAACGAGATGATGATTTTAGAAAGAAAATGAGTGACATCGCTAAAAAAAGAACAGGTTCTAAAAACTCATTTTTTGGTAAAAAGCACTCTGAAGAAACAAAACGAAAAATCAGTGAAGCTAATAAAGGGAAGTATGATGGTGGCAAGCCTAAGATTCCTATCGTAGCTATTCATCTTGAAAGTGGAGAAACAAGGGAGTACGCATCAAAAAGTGATGCTTCAAAAGATATTTTTCCAGCTAGGTCTTTTATTGATAAAGTTTTGAATGGTGAAAAGAAACATTATAAAGGGTACACTTTTAAAGAATTAAAACATGACGATACCGAGGTAAACTAAGCAATTAAAAAGGCTTAGTCACCGTAGAGCATAGGGATTGAACCTGTGCTTTTTGTTTTATCAAAAAGCATAGAATAAAATATCCCCACGAGTGGTAAGCACCTAAACAATTCGGTTGTAGGTGAAAATATATGCCGAACTTACAAGAAATTGTAAGAAGTATGGATAAAAAGCCATGCGATAACATTATTGAGAAGACCTAGGAATCAACGTTAATGTGGCCATGATTCAGTCCACGGAAGCATTCAAGCGTTTTGCAAACGGTCAAAGTTGGGATCAGCTAGATTATCAAACCCAGCAACAAATCCGCCTCATGGCTATTCTGGAGCAAGCAACTGCTAAGTATGGAGATACACTATCAAGCTCTGTAAACGGCAGTATCAGCCTTTTCAAGTCGTTGTTGAAAGACTCAGCTCTCAACATCGGTAACGCATTCTTGCCGATTATCAACGCGATCATGCCAGTCTTGAACTCTTTCGCCATGGTCTTGAAGAATGTTACTGCTAAACTTGCTGAGTTTATCGCATTGATGTTCAATAAGAAAGCCACTGTAAAAGACGGTGTAGCTGGTGCAGTTGGTAACATGAATGGGGCTATGCAAGATGCAGCAGGTGGCGCAGGAGACCTAGCTGATGCCATGGGCGACGCTGACGATGCTTCAGGTGGTCTAGCTGATAATCTCGGAGACTCTGCTAAAAATGCTAAAAAAGCAGTCAAAGAATTGCTTGGTTTAGCTGGGTTTGATGAAATCACGCTCTTGAACAAGAAGGACGACGCAGATGATGGAGGCTCTGGTGGTTCTGGTAGTGGAGGTAAAAGCAAAGGTAAGAAAGGAAAAGGTGGAAGCGGACCTTTCAAAGACATCTTGCCAGAAATAGCCTTAACTGACATGGATAATCAATTCAAGAGCATTTTCGACGGTCTTGGAGATAAGCTGAAAGGTCTAACAGACCTCTTTAGCAAAGGTTTTACTGCTGCATTCAGAGCCGAAGGTCTAGAACGTATCAAGATTGGCCTTGGTCAAATCAAGACGACGCTTGAAGAAATCGCTACTGATCCACGGGTGGTTAATGCCTTCAATGGCATGACCGAGAAAATCGCTTATGCACTAGGGCAGATTGCGGGTTCTATCGGGACAATTGGAGTTGGCATCGGTGTCTTTCTTGCCGAAAGCATAGCGAATGGTTTAGGACGCCAAAAAGAGCGTATTATTCGCTCGCTTGTGGCTCAGTTCGAGAACACGGGCAATATGTTTGCGTCGGCTGGAAACATCGCTCAGGCATTCGCAGATGGCTTCTACTATGTCATAACATCGACTGGCGCCATTCGTATTGGCAGTGCGATTGTATCGTCTATTTTAGCTATTGATTCAAGCATTAGAGAAATCAGCTTCAAAATCGGCGGAGACCTACTAAAAGGCCTTGAGCAAATAATCACAGAAAACATGCCAGGCGTTGCTGAGGCGCTCTCAAATACCTTGTCAGATATTGCTCCAATTTTTGAGAGCGCAGAAAAAGCGATCAATGACCTGTCAGATTCAATCAGTCGTGTGTATGATAATTACATTCGCCCATCGATTGAATCATCAACGAAAGCTATATCAAGTATTATCAGTTTGTTTGTAAAAGGTTGGAATAATTACATCCAACCAATTATCGAAAAACTCAGTCAAGGTTTCTCGGACACGATTGGCAAACACATTTCACCAATGATTCAAAAGATTTTGGAGATGGTCGCAAGTTTCCAAGAAATGTCACAAGTCATTAACGCTTATGTAGGACCTACTATCGGCTTTATCGTTGAGCAATTGACAAGAGTATTAGCTCCTGCAATTGAATATATAGGAGAAGTTTGGCGTGTTCTATCTAACACTATCTCAGATGTTTTAGGTGGCATTGCCGACTTCCTCAAAGGCGTGTTTGATATCATAACTGGTATCCTTACCGGTGATATGAGCAAGATTTTCGACGGCTTTACTGAAACGGGCGATGCCATCATGAATATCTTGTCTACAATCTTAACTGGATTGTTGGATTTAACAGTCGCAGTTCTGAAGTTCATTTGGGATACAATTGTGGCAATCTTCCAAGGAATATGGGACGGTATCGTGGCCATTTTCACGCCTCTCGGCGAATGGTTCTCAGAACGCTGGAACGACATCACAACTGTTTTAGCAGACGTAGCTAAATGGTTCGGGGATATGTTTCAAAAAGCTTGGAACGCACTAACGAATGTATTCTCGTCAATCGGCACCTGGTTCGGTGAACGTTGGAATGATGTGACGACTGCGCTTGCTAACGTTGCTACGTGGTTCGGCAATATCTTCAAGACTGCATTTGAAGCGGTCAAGAACGCTTTTAGCACGATTGGAAGTTTCTTCAGTGGTGTTTGGACCACGGTCAAAAACATCTTCGTGAATGCTGGTCAAATGGTCGGTAGCGCAGTAGGTGGAGCATTCAAGAGCGCAGTTAATGCGGTTCTCGGCACGATTGAAAATGTGGTGAATGGCTTTATCGGCATGATTAACGGTGTTATCGGTTTGATTAACAAGATTCCGGGCGTATCTCTCGGCACCGTTGGAACTATTAGTCTCCCACGCCTTGCCCGTGGTGGTATCGTTGATAGTCCGACAGTAGCCATGATTGGTGAAGCTGGTAAAGAGGTTGTAATGCCTCTTGAAAATACCGGATTCTTGCAGACTATGGGACGCATCGTAGGCGGTGCTGTAGTCAATGCCTTGGGCGGTGGTTTACCGCAATCTGGAGGCTTCAGTGGTAGCGGTGACATCGTCATCCAAATTGGCGGACACGAATTTGGTCGTGTGGCCATCCAAGAAATCAATCGAGAACAAGAACGTGCAGGACAAGTCTTGCTTAACATCTAAAGGGAGGTAAAATGGCACACTTAATTATCAATGGGGTGGCTGTCAAGTCTCCCAAATCTTTTCAAGTCGGTATTCAAGATATCGACGGAGAAACAGGTCGCAATGCGAACGGCGACATGGTTCGTGACCGTATCACGACCAAGCGCAAGTTAGATTGTGAATGGGGCATGCTGACTCAGGATGAAATGAGTCAGCTTTTAAATGCCGTCTCAGCGGTCTTTTTTGAGGTCTCATACCCTGACCCAGTAAGAGGTCAAACAACAGGTACTTTTTACGTCGGAGACAGAACAGCTCCAAGTTATTCGTTCACCGAGAAGTTCAAGCCTTGGTCAGGCGCTAAATTTAACCTGGTAGAAAGGTAGGGTAGAACATGGATATATTCAGAAGAAAGAAATTTGATGAAGCGATGTTCGCTAAAGACCGTACTCTTGCTATCAGAGTAGGACAGTACCAATCAAGCGATATCAAAGAGGCTAGTTTTGATTACGGCTATATCAAGGGTGATGCTTACAAGCCCGGAGGAACATGCGCAGGCAGTGCTAAAATCGTCTTTACGAACATCATTACCACTTTCAATAAACTAGATAAGATTTACCCTGAAATCGGTCTTTTGGTAGATGGAACCTACGAATGGGTCAAAATGGGTGAATACTTCATCAATGATATTGAAATTGACCGAAACCGTAACACGACCAAGCTTGACCTTATGGACGGGATGTTCAAGCTCAATCGACCGTATGAGTCAAGTTTGACCTATCCGGCACCTATCCAAAAGGTCGTAGCTGAGATTGCAAATCAGACTGGCGTTAAGCTAGAAGATGCATATTTTGACGCCACAGATTTAACTGGACAAGTCTATTACATTGACAAGAAACCAGATGGCAAAAAATCGACCTATCGGGATGTCTTGAGCCTTGCAACTCAAATCCTTGGTCGCTCTTGTTTCTTCAATCGAGACGGCAATCTTGAAATTCGAGAACTGATTGATTCAGGTCTCGTGGTTACAGCAGATAGTTACTTCATGCACGGATTGACCAAGAGTGAAGTCGAATATCAGATTGCAGGGATTTCTTGTAAGAAAGACAAAGAGACTCTTACAGTCGGTATGCGTACTGGTCGCTCTCTTGAAATCGAAAATAGCTTGATGACACAGTCAACGCTAGATAATCTCTATCACAAAATCAAGGATATCCGCTATTATCCGTTCAATTTGAATTATCAAGGTCACCTATTGCTAGATGTTGGCCAGTGGGTGACTATCAAGACGAACAAGGGTGAGACGTTCAAATCCCCAGTATTGAGCCAGTCATTCACATTTAAGGGCGGTCTGCGTGGCCGTATCAGCGCAGATAGTAAATCTGGTAATGATGCGCAGTATTCGTATGCAGGAACTCTCACAAAGAAGATTGAGCAATTCAGCGAATTCGAGAAACAAATTCAAAACCAAATCGAAGAAGCAGACAAAGGATTTGATGCAAAAGTTGATAAAATCAAGAATGACTTTAACGACCAAGTCGAACTGGCCAAAGCCAAAACTGAAGAAGTCAAGCAAAGTCTAACAGAGACCATTGACCAACGTTTCAGAGATTTTGATAGCGCAGGTCTACGTGAAGCTCGACAAAAAGCAGATGAGGCCCTTGAAAAAGTTGGAGCGAATACTCTTCTCGCTCAAGAAGCGAAACAAATCAGTGAGCAAGTGAGGCGGCAACTTGATAACAAAGCTGACCTCATTGAATTTCAACGAGTGAAAGAAACCAATCAGCTGTACGAACGGATTATTGGTAGAAGCGAGTCTGATATTGCTGAAAAAGTCTCACGTATAGCCATGACTAGCCAACTGTTTCAAGTCGAAGTTGGTAAATATGCAAACGCTGGCGGACCGAATATGCTCCGAAATTCGAGGGCGGACGACGGTTTGAAGCATTGGACCGAAGCGAATGGGCGTTTGGGATTCACAGCTCACAGCTTCTACTTCAATGGACAAAAGCGCATGTTTGAACTAAGACCGGGCGCCGTCGTAAAAAGCCCACGTTTCATTGTCAAGAGAAATGCAGATTACGTTTTCAATATTTTAGCTTTTGATAACAATTCAAAATATTTTAGAGTGTATTTCTGCAAGCGTAAAAAAGGTTCAAGTGCGGATTTTGAGCAAAAACAGCTTGTATTTGATGGTAAACCAAGATGGGTCGATGGAGCAGTATTCGATAACGGTAGAACGGTCAAAAAATCCTTCAAATTTAACGTTGGTGACTTCGATGATGGTTATCTACAATTCGAGTACGACCGAAACAACCCTAACAAATGGGGTGGACTATTCATGACAGAGTTAGATTTCTATGAAGGGTCAAATGATCGACTCTGGCAACCAGCCCCCGAAGATGCGACCTTAGAGACAGACGAAGCTGTTCGTACAGTTCAAAATCAACTTGCTGGCTCATGGGCAGTTCAGAACCTCAACAGCGCTGGCTCTATCATTTCGCAAATCAACGCTACAAACAATCAAATTTTGATTGAGGCAGAAAAAATTCGTTTGAAGGGTAAGACCTTACTCGATGAACTCACTGCGATTGATGGATATTTCAAACGTCTATTCGTCGGCGAAGGCAACTTTGCGAAGCTGAATGCTGAAATTATCGGTTCAAGGACCATTACAGCAGACAAGCTGATTATGGACCAGGCAATGGCTCGAATGTTCGTTTCAAGCGATATCTTCACGGATACGCTTGCTGCTAAAGAGGCCTTCATCAACAAGCTTCGGTCAGTTGTAGTATCTGCGACCTTGCTCGAAGGTTTCAAAGGGCGAATCGGTGGATTCCAAATTGGTACACATGATAAAGATCCAAAAACTTATTGGCTAACTGGCCAGAATCAATTTTTTGTAGGAATGAGCAATGGTGCTGGCAGTTGGGGCAAAACAGCTCTCTGGGTCAATTGGGGAACGACGTGGGATACTCCAGGAAATCATGCTTGGTTTGTAAAAGAATCAGGCGAAATGTACTGCTACAATCAAGCTCACTTTTGGAACACACCAATCATTCACGGAAATTTGAAAGTTAGCGGGAATATTTATTATATTACCGACCAAGATACCGGTGTTGGTGGTTATTGGATTCACTCGCCGTCTTACAAAAGAATTCAAGAACATGCAGGATACGCTTATTTGTATCATTTTGATGATTCATATTCATGGGTCACTTTGAACAAAGAAATTTCTGACCGTCGCTACAAGCACAATATCCAAGATAGCCAAGTCTCAGGACTTAATGTTATCGAGCAACTCAAAACGTACTCTTATCGCAAAGAATACGATGGGAAAATAGAGGATATATCTTGTGGTATTATGGCGCAGGATGTTCAGAAATATGTTCCTGAAGCATTTTATGAAAATCCAGACGGCGCATACTCGTATCGCACATTTGAACTTGTGCCTTATCTAATCAAGGCCATTCAAGAACTCAATCAAAAAATACAGAAATTGGAGAAAACAGAATGACAGAACAGGACAAACAAATTAGCAGTCTAGCGATTAAGTCGCTTAGCGAGAAAATCAGCAAAGAGGCTACTCAATCAGCTACGCTCGAAGCCCTCTACACAGTAACAGCGATGGAGCTTGAGCAGATGAAGCAAATCATCGAATCAGATGAAAAACTCAAAGCTAAGTTTGAAGAAGTGAAAGGAAAAATGACAAATGGCAATTAACAATTATGAATTGGCAGGAAAGCCTTACACTCGTGGCCTTGGGGATAACCTCAAGACCGTGGTTGAAATCCGTCTGTCAGATGGGACTCGTTACAGTACGAACATGCGTGAACTGGCAGGTGACCGTACAACTGAGCAAGAGGATGTCTTGATTCAAGCAGTACTTGATATCATCAAAGCTGAGCTAGACCCAGGTTCAGCAATCGTGAAGGCACAAGCTGAGATTGAGCAAGCTGTTCAATCCTTGGCCAAAGCTAAGACGGACCTTTCTGCGAACAAAGAGAACATTGACAGCGTCTCAGCAATCACTGAAGTCCTCATTGCTCTAGCGATTGGCCAAAACGGTGGTATGCCAACGAATACTTACAGCAAGGTTGCGCAGTTCATCAAACCTCTTGTAAAAGACCGTCGTTATGTGAATGGTGATATCGTATCCATGCCTTATCCTTACGAAACGAATCCAAAATGGCCGAAAGAAACACCAACAATCCTAAAATTCCAGATGCAACCATCTGAAGGGTATACCTGGAAAGACCAGCCTCTTGCTGAAATGCTCCAAAAAGGTATTTTGACCATTGTCATGCCACGGATTGACTGAGGAGGATTCTATGCCATGGTCTGAAATAATTGAGAAAATGATACATGCTATCACTCAGCTTGCTCCCACAATCGGAGTCGTTGCGACTGGCTGGTTTGGGATGCGAGCTAGTAAAGCAGGTCACCTCAACCAAGAACAATTTAAGGAACTGAAAGGTGAATTGAGCACTATTCACGCAATTGGTGAGGATAACAAACAAAATATAACTGAGATCAATAACAAGCTAGCGGTTCATGATGAAGCGCATCTGGCAACAATGTATCTACGGCTTGAGCGTGATATTACAGTCGCTCTCAAGCGTGGATATACAAGTGTTCACGAGTCGGATATTATCCACAAGATGCACTCGAGCTACAAGAAACTTGGTGGAAATGGGCGTATCGATGCCCTATTTAACAAATACTTAAATTTAGAAATTGCGGAGGAAAACACAAATGCAACAAATTACTGAAATCATTATTGCTTCAGCTACTGGAATCTTGACTGTTTTGGCAGGCATCGCCGTTAAAGCGGTCAAGGACTACTTGGTTCAAAAAGGTGGAGAGAAAACCATCAAGATTGTTGAAATCTTGGCTAAGAACGCGGTCAATGCCGTGGAGCAAGTCGCCTCTGAAACTGGCTATAAAGGCGAAGAGAAACTTGAGCAAGCTCGTACGAAAATCCGTGCTGAGCTTAGCAAATACAACATCAACATGACTGACAAAGACCTTGATACATTTGTCGAGTCAGCCGTTAAGCAGATGAACAATGTTTGGAGAGGAGAACAATAATGGATATTGACACAAGTAGATTAAGAACCGACTTACCTCAGGTCGGGGAACAACCATACAGACAAATTCATGCACATTCAACGGGTAATCCTAACTCAACTGCCCAAAATGAAGCGGACTACCACATGCGTCGTCCTGTTGATTCAGGCTTTTTCTCGCACGTTGTCGGCAACGGCCGTGTGATGCAAACCTGGTATACAGACATGGGTGCCTACGATGTAGGTGGTGGCTGGAACGTAGAGGGCTACGGACAAGTAGAATTGATTGAGAGTCATGAGACCAAGGAAGAGTTCATGCGCGATTACAAGCTCTATATTGAACTTTTGCGAAACCTTGCTGATGAAGCAGGAATTCCGAAAACGCTGGATTCTGATAGCTTGGCTGGAATTAAGACGCACCAATACTGTACGTATAACCAGCCGCGAAATGCAAGCGATCATGTGGATCCATACCCTTATCTGGCCAAATGGGGTATCAGCCGTGATCAGTTCAAGAAAGACATTGAAGGTGGTCTGTCTGAAGCTGGATGGCGCCAAAATGCTTCTGGCTGGTGGTGGGAAGAGTCAGACGGCTCTTATCCTACGAAAACATGGAAGCAAATCAAGGGAGAGTGGTTCTACTTCAATGAACGTGGGTATTGTCTAATCAATCGTTGGTTCAACGATGGCAAAGACTGGTTCTATCTTGACAAGCGTGGCGCAATGGTCACAGGCTGGATGTTCCTCAACCATCGATGGTATTTCTTCAAGTCAGATGGTCGTATGGCTACTGGCTGGGTTAAATATCGTGAAACCTGGTATTTCATGGAAGAAAAAGACGGCTACATGCTATCCAAACAATTCGTCAAATCAGGCGACGGCTGGTACTACTTGAAGGCGAACGGTGAATTACACACAGATCCAGCATTCAAAACAGAACCAGATGGACTTGTGACCGTCATTGACAAACCAAAAGAAGAAAAATAAAAAACAGAAAGGCTTTCAAATAGATTACACTAGACCGCAGGCTCAGGCTTGCGGGCTTTTTTTGTTTTATAAGGGGCAAAAAAGGGGCAAAAATGTCGTAAATGTCTGTAAAACGATGTAAAAAGTCAACTTTGCTCTCGCTTTAAAGCTCTAAATTTCAACGTATTGTGAAACAGTGTAAATTATCGTATTGTCTATAACTGTTGTGTGCTCTTTTTTCGTGCTTTTTTCGAATAAATAAGATAAAATAGCCTAGAA
>ERZ773083.879-NODE-879-length-22548-cov-12.882764_pt1 | contig 22548 bp, 4 predicted proteins | sample MGYA00511465_ERZ773083 | MGnify/ENA primary metagenome ERZ773083 (study PRJEB29015, sample SAMEA2738001) | human oral metagenome | biome: human oral; feature: human-associated habitat; material: dental | place: China | collected 2060 ... | reverse complement strand
CGAAATGCGTACGAAAGAGACGGTAGAGGTTGAGCTTGACGAGGCGATGGACAGCAGCCATCCCCTTTTCGTCCTGCCTTGCGGCGCCCCCTATAGAAAAGCGCCGTTCCTCTCCCGTCTCCTCCACAGCAAGAAGCTCCGTATGAACGGTCGACACAGGCTCCATAACGATTTCATGCCGCACGGACAGCACGGCAAAGTCCGCTTCTCCGTCCTGTTCCTCCGCCTCGTCCAACACCCGGATTTTGAAGAGTTCCAAAAGCTCGCGCACGAGCTTGACGATGACCTGTTCTTTTCGGTCGAGCAAGAAACGCCGGACAATCAATGCTTGCGGCACTCCTTGCAGTAGCCGAACAGCTTGACCTGGTGATCTTCGATCTGGAAGTCGCATTCATCGGCGACCTTTTTCTCAAGATTCTCCAGAAGATCCTCAGAAAACTCGGTGACCTTGCCGCAGCTCAGGCAGATCAGGTGATGATGCTGATGCTCGCCGGGATTGAGATCTGAGATTTCATAGCGGCTGCAGCCGTCGCCGAACTCCATCTTCTGCAGAAGGCCAAGCTCGACGAGAAGCTCCAAGCTGCGATAGACGGTAGCCAAGCCGATCTCCGAATGGTTGGCGCGCAAGATCATGTGCACGTCCTCCGCGCTGATATGCTGGCCGGGACGATCCATGAAAACCTGCAGAACGATCTGCCGCTGCGGCGTCATCTTATGCTGGCGTTCCTGCAGTCTCTTCCTCAGATCCTCCATCGTTATTTTAGCCATGACCATACTCCTTTACAATTCGTCGCGAAACACACGCACAAACGTCCACTTCGCGGACATTGTGCGCCGCCCTTAATGAAAGTTACCCAATCAGTCCGCGCCTTCGGCTTGACTTCTTGGACTTTCATAGTAAAACAAAATGTGCAGACATTGAAAGTACTTGTCAATTCAAAGCCTTTATAAGCTATTGTAGCAAAAAGTACCAAAGAATACAAACATTTATTCAAGCAGTTCAAACTTCGCGGGAAAAATTCCCTGCAAACTCTTTTTGACAAATAGAAGGGCCGTCGCACAAGATATGCGCGACGACCCCTCCTTGCATTTACGGAATCACCATGATTACGCGTCTTCGCCTATGATGATCTCCTCCGCTCCCTTTTCCTGAACCATCTGCACAAAGGCACTCTCCCATGGACGCAGATCAATGAACGACCCTGCATCCGGAGAATCATAGCGACGCCAATACGTTTCAAACAAGCTGCCAACTTCAGCGGCTCCCAGCCAGCCAACAGCTCGCCGCGTCTTGTCTCCTGCGAGCAGAAGGTCGAGGATCGTCGGCGTCTCAAAATGGTCGATTTCCTGATGCAGTGAGAAGATGGTGATCAGTTCGCTGGCTCTAAGTACGTTTGCACGTACCTTCGCCTGCCTTGAGAGATCCAAGATCGTCAGCCGACGACCGCCGTCTATAACCCCAAGTTCCATGCCGCCATGACGATTTAGGAAATGTGCTGCTTGTCCGGCGGTCAACTGACGGGTAAAGATATCTCCCAAGCCTGTATGACGAACACGGGCGGTATTGCCCACCTGCATCGTATCCAGATGAATGTCGCCAACACCGGCATGATGAACGAATCCGTAGTGCTGCGCATACACGTTATCTGCTCGAATATCTCCCTTGCCTCTATGCACGGCTTGGAAACTGCCCGCTTTGATGTCACGCAGCGTTATGTTGCCGTTGCCGCCGGTCTGCAAAGCTCTGAGCCAACCGCCCGCTTTCAGCGTTTCCTTCGCCGTCAGATTGTTTGCTGCTGTCAACGTCAGATTGTTTCCAGCCGTGACCTTCTTCTGCGTCGTGACGTCGCCGCCCGTCAGCGTCATGTTCTGCCCCGCCGAGAGTTCGTCTGCCGTCGTCAGCTTGTTCGTCGCCGTCATCGTCAGATTGCTTCCAGCCGCAGCCTTCTTCTGCGTCGTAACGTCGCCGCCCGTCAGCGTCATATTCTGCTCTGCCGAAATTTCGTCTGCCGTCGTCAGCTTATTCGTCGCCGTCATCGTCAGATTGCTTCCTGCCGCAGCCTTCTTCTGCGTCGTGACATCGCCGCCCGTCAGCGTCATGTTCTGCCCTGCCGAGAGTTCATCTGCCGTCGTCAGCTTATTCGTCGCCGTCATCGTCAGATTGCTTCCAGCCGTGACTTTCTTTTGTGTCGTGACATCGCCGCCTGTCAGCGTCATATTCACTCCTGCCGAAAGTTCATCTTCCGTCGTCAGTTTATTTGTCGCTGTCAGCGTCAGATCTTTTTCAGCCTTGACCTTCTTCTGCGTCGTAACATCGCCGCCTGTCAGCGCCATATTCGCCCCTGCCGAAAGTTCATCTTCCGTCGTCAGCTTATTCGTCGCTGTCAGCGTCAGATCTTTTTCAGCCTTGACCTTCTTCTGCGTCGTAACGTCGCCGCCCGTCAGTGTCATATTCGCTCCTGCCGAAAGTTCATCTTCCGTCATCAGCTTATTTGTCGCTGTCAGCGTCAGATCTTTTTCAGCAGCGGCTTTCTGCTTCATCGCGACATCCTTGCCCGTCGCGGCAATGCTTCCCTTCGCTTGCAGAACCCCTGCCGTCAGCGTGCCGTTTGTCGCTTTGAGGTCGATGCCGCCTTTCGCTTCGGCTGCAGCAATGTCGAGATTGCCGTTTGCGGACGAAGCGGCTATATTGCCGCCCGCTGTCAGCTTCTCTGCCGTCGTCAAGTTGTTCTGCGCCGTCAGCGTCAGATCTTTTTCAGCCTTGACATTCTTCTGCGTCGTAACATCGCCGCCCGTCAGCGTCATGTTCTGCTCTGCCGAGATTTCATCTGCTGTCGTCAGCTTATTCGTTGCCGTCATCGTCAGATTGTTTCCTGCCTTGACCTTCTTCTGCGTCGTGACATCGCCGCCTGTCAGCGTCATATTCGCTCCTGCCGAAAGTTCATCTTCCATCGTCAGCTTGTTCTGCGCTGTCATCGTCAGATTGCTTCCTGCCTTGACCTTCTTCTGCGTCGTAACATCGCCGCCTGTCAGCGTCATATTCGCTCCTGCCGAAAGTTCATCTTCCGTCATCAGCTTATTCGTTGCTCTCAGCGTCAGATCTTTTTCAGCAGCGGCTTTCTGCTTCATCGCGATATCCTTGCCCTCTGCGATAATGCTGCCCTTCGCTTGCAAAACTTCTGCCGTCAATGTGCCATTTGTCGCCTTGAGCTCGATGCTGCCTTTTTCCGCCTTGGCTTTGCCGACTACGATGTCGCCGCGCTTTGCTTCCGCCGCGATGCCTCCTTCGTGCGTAAGCGCTTCATCCATGCGGATGCTGCCTTTTTCTGCACGCGCTATGATATTGCCGTTTTGTGCTTCCGTTTGATGAAGATAGACATTGCCCTCCTTCGCTGTAGCCAGAATACCGCCTTTGACCTTCAATGTGCCGGATGCAAGGACATTTTTCCCTGCTTCCAGCAGCAGGCTCTTTTCGGCGTCAAGAACCGCGCCATTTTCAATCGTCACGTCTTCCTGCGCTGCCAGCGCCATATTGCGGGCGCTCGTATATACGGCACCGCTCTTGACGGTCAGACTTCCCCCGCTTGTAAATGCCATGCCCGTATCTATGGTCTGGAGCTTGCCTTCGAGGGTTAGGGATTGGTTCTTCGCGAGATTTCGCACTCGCACATCCAAGCGATTCTGGTCGATGCCCTTGACCTTGAGCGTTCCTGCGCTGCCTGCGCCAAAGTTCACGGTGAGTCCCGTCGCGGCGTTTGTGACCAAGTTGACATTGCCCATAAGCCCTGCCGCTTCGTCTGCCGCCCGCACTTTCGCCTTGTGGAACGTGTTTTTCTCCGACAATATCTGAATGGAGCCGCCGGCTTTTCCTGTCGTACCGACGGTAAAGGTCGCGTTCTCGGATGCGTGAACGGCGGATTTCTCCGTGTTCTGCTGCGTGATTGTATCCGCTGCCTCGACGACGACGGTCTTTCCTTCCAAGCTGCCGTCTGTGAGGTCGGCATTCTTGGCTCGGAGATTTATCTTGTCCGCACGAACGTCTGCAAAGGATGGTGCATCGCCGCCTTTGCCGAGCTTTATCGTGCCGCCCTCGTGCGTCACATTCACCGTGCCGTTCGCATCTCTCGTCCGAATCGTCCCCAGCACGAGATCGCCGTTCTTTTCTCCTTTGAGCGAGATTTCCGACGCCGCTTCAGCATCGACCGGTGCGCCGTTGCTCAAGATTCGGACAGCTGCACCGTTTGCGCCGATGCTGCCGCCTGCCGCAAGGCGAATGCGGTTTCCGGCGCTGAGATAGGACGGAGCTGCTCCCAGCGGCGCTTCCATGCGGATCGCGCCCGCTGCATGAAGGTTGATGTCCTTGCCCGCCGCGATTGCTCCGAGTGTGAGAGCCTGTGTTCCCGTCTGCTTCAGATAGACGGACGCTTCCGTGTTCGCCCGAAGAGTTCCGCTGAGATCTGTTTCTATTTCCGCCCCTTTCCTGCCGATGTCGCCTTTGCCGCCGTAAAGCGTCAAGTCTTTCGCCGTGATGCGTCCTTCTGCCGTGATGCCGTTTCCTGCCAGCAGCTTGACTTCGTTCGCTCCCGCGTTGATGCCGCCTTTGATGCGCAGCGTCTCGCCCTCGGTGCTTGCCAGATAGACGTGTCCCGTGCTGTTTGCCGAGACGCCGCCGTCCGCTGCCGTCTGCACCGTGAGCGGTGTCTTTTGCCGCACGGTCAAACTGATGAGAGTGCCGGATGCGTCATAGTTCTTCGTGATATCGCCCGCTCGCGCTTCCGAGAGCACCTTGAGGTTTTCCGGGCGCGTGAGGTCCGCTTTCGAAATGGTCTTTTCCCCTGTCGCACCGATATTTTTCGCGTTCAGCACGATGCTGCGGCCGCTGACGTTCGCCGTTTTCTGAAGGTTCACTTCACCCGGACGGCTGTTGACGATTCGATCTTCCATAGCGTAGAGAAGCTGGTTCTTCGACCACCCGTATGTGTTGTCCGTGCGCGTGATTTCCGCATAATTCGCGACGGCGTTTCCTTCCTCCGCCGTGTATCCTTTGCCGCTGAAATACGCTTGGCGTGCGCTCTGGAACGCTTCCCGCGCCGCCTTTCTCTCCTCTTCCGTGACGGCGGCTTTCATCGCTTTGAGGTAATCGCCGCGCACTTTCTGCATGGCGGCGTCGCTGTTGTAATCCTGCGCCGCGCTTTGGTAAGCCGCCAGTTTCGTGCTGTCCTTCTTTGCCAGCTGATTGAGTCTTATCTGCGCTGCGTTTTGCCGCTTTTCACGCGCGAGCTTGGCAGCCTCGGCGTTTCCTGCCGCGCTGTCGTCAGAGGAAATAAGCCCCGCTTTCTCCCAGAGGGCTTTTCTCCCCGCCGTATTTGCTGCAGGCTCGCGCCTATCCGCCGCGATGATGTCATGCCCTTGCGCATCCAATGTGACATTGCCTTCGCTGCTCACGATATGATTGACGCGCATGTCGCCGTCAGCCTGCGCCAAATGGATATTGCCGCGCGCCGACGCCGAAAGGCTGGCAGACGACGGTTCGCCGCCCTGCGCCTCCGTTCCCGCACGGACGCGCAGCGCGTCGCCGTCCGTACCGATTGCGCCCGTCTCGCTCGAAAGCTCGATGCGCTGCGCCCGCACACTGTCGCCGCTCATCTCTGCGTTCGTCAAGCTGCCGCGCGCGTGGATGACCGCATGGTTTCCCAGGCGGGTTGCATCTCCTGTCAGCGCCCTGAGCGCCAGATCGCCCTGCATGGATGACAGATCTATGGATCCTTTGTGACTTGCGAGGAACACTTTCGCATGATTTCCCGGTTCCAGTGCGGCGTGCTGCAAGTCGATGTCCTTTTCCGCCCGTGCCGTGAGATCGTCGGTTCTTAAAATCCCGCCGCCACGGATGCTGCCGCCCTCGGATCTCAGTTTGACAAAGGTGTTATCCGCCGCCCGGACGTCGCCGCCGACCATGATATCACCCTTGGATTTGATGTCCACGCCAGCTTCTCCTGCAGGCGCAGTCAAAAAGCCGACGGAGACGGGATTATCTGCCTTGAGACTGTAGGTGCTCGTAGAGGAAGAGCCCTCGTATTCCGTCCATGTGTAGGTGTAAGTGCTATGAAACAGACCGAAAAGACCATGCTCCTCCTTCGTCTGCGTCAGCTTCCCGTCCGTCTTGCTGAGCTGCTGCCATGCACCGCTGATTCGATATTGTTTGTTCTGATCAGAATTGGCAAAGAAGCTGCTCGTCCCAAGGGTTTCCCCCCTATGCTCGGAACTTTCGACCGTTTGGATCTTATCTGCCTCCACCTCGTTTCGGATCTCCGGCGCCGACTTGAAGTGGATGAAGCCGACATATCTTTCGTCTTTATAGGATTTCGTCGTCGCCCTATCCGTTGCGACGCCGCCCGTCCAGCGATAGGCAAGACCGGCTTTCGGGTTGAACTGGAATGTGCTTCCTTGCGCCTCTTGCACGCTTCCCGGGTTGCCGATGGCGTATGTGCGCGATTTCCCATTCATATACTCGAAGACTTTTCCCTGCAGCGTGTCCGTGATGCGCACGAAACCGGCGCGGTTCTTGTTCTCGATGGAAGAAAGCGCGAGTGCGCGATCCACAGCCGTGACGTCCGCGCTGATCTTTGCCGTGCCGTCCGCCGCGAGGATGCGTCCGCCGCCCGTGTTCCCCATCCTGCCGGAAATGTAGACCTGTCCGCCGTCTGTCTTCACCGAGTCGAGCAAGAGCTGACGTGTCGAAGGGTTGTAGTAGACAGCCACTTGATATTTCCACGCTTTTGCCGTCGTATCGTAGACGGCGCCGCCCTCGCGCACAAGGTAGCGTTCATTGCCGCGCACCGAAGAATCGTCCAGTGCCTGCGGATGCTGCTGCCACGCGCTGTCCATCGCCTCTACTTTTGCCCGATCCGAAGAATCGAGCGTCGCCGCATAGGAGTTGTAGCCGCTCTGCACAAGCCCATTGAGGTTCACTTCATGGGCGTTGATGTAGACTGCCTGCCCCGCGTGAATGCCCGCCTTCTCATTCGTCGCCGCTGCGGGGAGGTCGATGCCGAGAGTGTACTTCACCCAGAGGCGGTAGTCGTCATAGCTCGCAAAATCCTTCCGAACCTTGTTGCCATGCTTCTTCATGTAAGTGTCCAGCGCCTTTTGGATTCTGTCCGCCGTTTCTTTGTCAATCATGTAGCGGACGATGGGATCGCCGCCCACATTGATGACGCCTGTGGGATTATTCTGCACCACGGCTCCTTCTGCGGCAGTGATTTCGACATTTCTGCCGCTGATTTCCGCCGTGCTTTCCACATGGACGCTGCCATGCTCGTTCTTGATGCGCACGTCGCCGTCGCCCGCCGACACACGCCCCTGCAGGTCGATGAGCGGCTTGACGCCGGCCATCCCTTCGTGGGTCGAACGGATGTCGATGACGCCGGTTTTTCCTGCCGCCGCAGCCGCATGAATGTTCTCGATGCCTTCGACTCCGCTGACCTTTTCGCCGCTTCCCACTTTCCGGGAAATATCCTGCCCGTTATAGTAGACCTTGCCGCCCGACTGACTGATGACGGCGTCGCCCGCGAGCAGATGCAAGGGCGCATGGTTGCGGATGGAGATCTTCGGCGTGCCCTGCGCTCTGAGCGAGCCGCCCGCATTCACTTTCAGCTGATCCGCTTCGATCTGCACATGACCGCCCGACACAGTGAGGTTGGGCGTCTTGACCGCAGGCACGGAAAGATAGTGATAGACGACGACCGACTTGTTTCCGGTCGGCTGACCGTTCGCATCCTTGATGTCTTCCTCGGCAGCAAACCCCTGCGCTTTCATCGCGTTCAGAAGGTTGGCGAGAGACGCCTGATAAGCGTTGTATTCTGCAGTCCCGGGCTGGTAATCCCGCAGCCGTTTGAGCAGATCCTGATACTGCCCCCAGAGACCGTTCTCCATTTTCGCCGTTCCGAGCTGGAAGTCTTTTTCGCTCACGCCGCTGCCTTCGCTGACCGTGATCTTGACGCCGCTGTAATCGAGCGTGCCGTCGCTCTTTTTCTTCACCGTGCCGCTGATTTCCACTTCCGTGCTGTTGTGGCGTCCCGCCACAGCCTTGCCGTCAATCGTGACGCCGTTTGCATACTCGTTTTGCGCCGACATCTCGCCTGTCTCGGTCGTGGAAAGCGGCACGTTGTCCGAACCCGTATAGAAGGTATAGCGCCGCGCCGTCTGATCGATTCTTTCCTGCGCCTTGTCCGCTGCAAAGTTCAGATTGCCGACGGATGAGACCTTCGTCCCCTGCGCAAGCGTCACCGTGTTCTTCTGCGAAATCTTGCTTTGCAGGTGCGGCCGATTGTCAAGGGGGATGAGTGTACGGTTGTATACGTCAGAAAGCAGGTTGAACTGCAGGTTGCTCTTCGCGCCCCCGGCATTTCTGCCCGCATAGAGGTTCACTGCGCCGCCGCCCGCGATCTCGCTGCTGCCTGTAATGCGCACATCATTGCTGCGCGTGAGCGCATTCGTCACGTGCGTCGTCGCATAGCCCATGACGCCGAACTGGTTGTCCGCCGTCGTCGCATAGTTGAGCAGCGTGTCGTCTCCCGCCGCAAGCGTGATGGCGCCTCCCTGCGCGCCGCCCTTGCCCAGCGAAGTGGCAAGATGGCTGTCCGCCGCTTCCACGCTGTTTTCATAGCGCGTCTTGAAGTCGGACATGGCGGCAGTGGTGGGCATCACACCGGCTGCCGACAGCCCATGATTCACCGCTGCCGATCCTGTCGTCGCCGCTTGCGCCGAGATCTCTCCATCGGCATCAAGCGTGGAGCCACGCAGACGAATCGCCGCTTCGTAGGCGCGATCCTGCGTGATTTTTGACGAAGCGCCGGCAACCCCGCCATAGCCGCCGGAATAAATCCAACTCTCGTTCTCGAAGCGGTTGCCCGCCGTATAGCGCTGGGCGCCCTTCGTGCGAATCGCCGCGCCGCTCACATCGAGCATCGCTTTCTGGCGCACGACGCTCGAAAGACCTGCGCCGCTGGCGTCGAGGAGCGCCGCGCTGCTCGTATCCGACTTGAGCTTGAGCTTCTCGTGATTCGTCGCCGACGCCTTGAGGTCGCCTTCCAGCTCCCATTCCCCCGAAATCGTGGTCGTCGTATCCGAGGTCAGCGACTGGTCGAGTTCCGCCGCTGCGATGTTTTCGCCGACAGAGACGCCTCCAAAGCTCGTCGAGGATGCTGTCACATCCGCTCTCGCCGCCGCTTCGATCGCTGCATCCTTCAGACGGCTCGCCTTGTCCATGCCGGCGGCGGTCACCGTCGTATGAAAGACGTCCGCAGCCCGCACCCAGTTGTTCCCCAGACCTGCGGCGAGCGCATTTTTCACCGTCTTTGCATCCACGCTGTGCGAGGCGATGTTGTCCGCCCGCAGACGCAGCGTGTCCATGCGCCGCTCCTTGCTTCCGTAGACGTTTTTCCCTGCCGTGACGGATGCATCGCTGTAGACACCGCTGTCCGCATTGTTCAGTCCGAGAGCGATGCTGCCGACATTAACCCCCACGAGGTCAACTCTGCTCTTGAGATTCGCCTGCGCCAAGGCATCCATCGCCCCTGCGCGGAAGGTGTTGCCGCTGCCGATCGCAAGGGTCGTCTGCACCGCCTTTCCCGCCGCGCCGAACATCGCCTTGACCACGCTGATGTCTCCCGCGCCGAAAGCGGCATTGCCCACGACGGTCTTGGAAGAAAGCTCTTCTTCGTTCTTTGCTTCCAGCGTGATCTTTCCTTTACCTGCGTCAAAGACACCGCCATTTCCTACATCGACAACCGTCGAGCCGTGCGCGTGCGTCTCTGCCACCATCAAGGAGCCGGCGGCTGCGCCGGCATTGTATGCCTCCGCCTGTGTTTCTGTCTTTGCCGCGTTGCGTGCACGAACCGTGATTGTGCCGTCCGTCGCGCGAAGACTGCCGCCCGCGACCCGTGTGCGCACCTCACCGTCCCAGTCGCTGACGCTGACGGAGGCTGCAGCGGCAGCAAGCGATGCCCCGCCCTGCAGTGAGCTGATGTTCGCCTTGCCGTCGATCTTCGATTCCACCTCGACGGAGCGCCCTTCGAGCTTGCTGTTCGACAGATCGACAAAAGCGTTTCGCGCCACGTTGGCGACGGAAACGGTGCCGTTTGCCAGCAGCCCTTGCAGTCCTGCGCTCGCGCTGAGGAAGTCGAGGTTGTTTGTTTCTGTACTCGTCACGGAGAGCTTTTCTCCGGCGCTCAGGTGCGCGTCCTTGATGCTTGCCGACACCTGCGACTTCTTGCCGCCGCGCTCCGCCGCAACGACTTCGGCGTCGGAAGAAACCGCGCCGAAGGTGTCCTTGCTCTTGAGCGTCCCCTTTCGGATGACGTCATTCGCATCTTTATAGGCTTTGCCGACATTCGCGTTCACGGTCGTCCGGCTGCCATCTGCCTTTTTCCCTCCCGTCGCTTTGTACTCGTCTTCCACTTCATGACCCGCCGTCACCACAGCGGTATTGATCGCAGCGCCGCCGACCGATGCCCCGAAGTTCATCGTATCGAGCGAGGTATCGCGGTGCTCGTTGGCCGCAACGGTCAGATCGCCCTTCGAGAAAAGGGCGCCGCCCTTGATGCTCGTCTCGGTCTGGCTGTCGAGCGTCGCCACGTTGACGCCGACCCCGACGTTGGCAAGTCCCAAGGTTCCCTGATATGCGCGGGTTTCTGCGAGCGTATCGTTTTCCGCCTTGACGTCGATCTGACGCGCACGACGATCCGCTGCGCCGATCGTCGCATTCTGCAAATGCGTGCGCACCGTATCGTTGAAATTGGACACGCCGACGCTCCCCGCCGCCGCGACCCCGCCGACAGACGGGCTCAGCTGCTTGTAATGGTTTTCCGTATGATTCTTTGCCAGAACGGATACATTCGATGTGCCATCCCCGGTAAAGGCGATTTTCGCGTCTTCCAGTGCAGTTTCTGTCTCGCTCTCGCCTTTCACGACATCGACCGCAAGCCCCGCCCCGACAGCGCCGCCTCCCATCGCCAGTGTAAAGGTGTGCAGACGGGAATCATGATCGGCATACAAAGAGAAATCGCCGGAGAGCACGGCGTTCGCGTTCCAAATGCCCGCTTTCGTCTTGCTCTTCAGGAGTGTCACATCGTTGACCGAGGCGACGCCGACGGCGGCGCCTGAGATGCCGATGTCAAAGTTGGCGACACCGTGCTTCGCGAGCGCCTCCACGCGGAGATTGCGTGCGCGGATGTCCGCCGCCCGCCCAAGACCTTGAACCTTGGCGGTCGTTTCGCGGTTGATTGTCGTCGTGTTGCTCGCCAGCCCCACGCTTCCCGCCAGACCGCCTGCCGCCGCCGTGCCGAGGAAGCTGAAATTATTCGCGTAGTCATGCGCCGCGACTGCAACATCCTTCGTGCTTTCGATCTGCGCCTTGTCCACCATCGCCGTCGTCGCGCCGCCGATGGTATTGACTGCAACATTTCCTGAGACCGCCGCCCCTTCGCCGACAAAGTTGGCATTCGCTGCAATCGTATTGATCTTGTTCGTGCTGGAAGCCGTGACGGCGACCCCTTGATAGTCCGTCTTCTGCCGTTCGATATAGGTGGCGGGCTGCACGTTCGATGTCGTGTTCACATAGTCATTGACGATCGCGTCATCGGCTGCCTTGTCCTGCACTTCGGACGATACGCGATCTTCCTTCGCCGTATCATAGGCTTCGGCATTCGCTTTGACCTTCGTCGTCTCGCCCTCGACGAGGGCGTTCGTCGTTGTCTTGATCGTGTTGACGACAGAGGAAAGTCCCACGGCTGCGCCAACGCCGGCAGCAGAAAGAACACCCGCATAGGTATCGACGGCGCGGTCCGATGTTGCCGCGACCACCACGTCATGCGCTGCGTCGAGCTGCGCACCGCCCGTGATCTTCGCCGTCGTTTCGCCCTTCTGCACGTTGACTGCCACAGAGCCTGCCACGGCAGCAGTACCCGCGCCTGCGCCGCCGACACCGACGGTCAACACCTTGTTCTTCGACGCAGCGCGAACCTCCGCGCCACCGACTTCCTGCCTGCCGCCCGAAAGTTCCGCCCGCGTGCTGCCGAGGGCGGTCGTGACCGAAACGCCCGCACCGACCGCCACCGTGCCGCTGCCCGCGAGGACGACGGTATTCGTATACATCGAGCCGAGGGACTCCGCCTTGAGAGAGAGACTTCCCCTCTTTTCGCCCGCCGCGCTCTTCACGGTTGTACCCTTCATCTGGGTGCGGACATCTTTTTCGATATTCGAGGTCGCGGCGGCGCCCTGCACCGCCACGGAGCCTGCGCCGCCGATGCCCGCCGCCGCCGTGCCGAGCGTCGCTTCATCAAGCGCGTGCACACGAAGGGCGGACTTATCCCCCTTCGTAAGGATGTCCGTGTTGTTCAAAAAGGCTTCTGTCGACTGATAGCCGACGCCGCCCACTTGGTTGTAGGCGATTGCGCCGCCGACCGCTGCTGTGCCTGCACCCGAAAGCCCGCCGGCAACGGCGACTTTCGTGGTGCTGTCCTTGGCGTCCACTGCGGTGCGGTTCACGTTCTCCAAGCTCGACCGCTTGCTCTCGCTTGCACCGATTCCCGCCTGCGTCGTGTCCTTCCCCTGATTGATGGCGAGCGCCCCCGCCAATGCCCACGAGCTTCCGAGACCGACACCTGCCGCAACGGAAACGGTCGTGCTGTTGTTTTCCGCCGCCACAGCGACTTCATGCGCCGCGCCCTTAATGGAAGAGCCGAGTATCTGCGCCTGCGTCGCGTTGTTCATGTGGTTGAAAGCCACAGCGAGCCCCGCGCCGTTCTGCCCCGCGCTGACCTGTCCCGCGACATTGACGTCCACATTCTTCGTCTTTGCCTGCACCGCCGTATGCTGCGCCTGTACGTCGGAGTCTTCCAGCTCGGCTTTCGTCGTGTCCGACGTATACTGCACGCTGACGGAACCTGCGCCGCTGAAATAGCCGCCGCCCACAGCCATGCCGCCCGCCGTGTTGATGAGAAGCGCGTCAGAGGAAGCGATATTATTGAGCGTATGCGCCTCGATAGCGCTCTTTTCGATCCGCGCCGCCATCGTGTTTTGCAGCACGCTGACGGCAGCAGCGCCCGCGCCGCCGACGCCTTTGCTGCTGAGATTCGCCGATGCGGCGAGCGCCGTCGTGATGATTTTCGTGCTGCCCTTCGCCTTCGTATCGAGCGCGACCTTGCCTTCGCCTTTGGTCGCCGCATTCTTTTCCGCATTCTCGCGATACGTCAGTCCTGCGGGATCAAGCCCGTCCTCTGCCATCTCCTTGTCGAAGGATTTGTTGAGATCATCCGCGTCATAGGCGACGTTATCCACCTTTTTCCCTGCGCCCACTTGTATATTCGCCCCGTCGATGTGCGCCTTCGTATCGTTCTTGATGCTGCTCGAAGCGAGCGCCCCGTCGAAGCTAAGGCCGGACTTCGCGCCTGCGGAGACGCTCGCCCCTACGGCGGTCGTGATCTGATTGTTGTCCGTCGCCGCATGGTTGATGACGTCGCCTGCGAGCCGGTAGGAGCCGCCCGAAAGTTCCGCTGTCACCGCGTTGTGCAGATCGCTCACGGCGAGCGTACCGCCCACGCCGACAGCCAGCTTGCCCCCGAACGTCAGCGCGGCATTGACGCCGCCCGCGATCTGCGTGTCGCTGCCGTAGGCGAGATTATAGAGGTTGCCGCTGAGTCCGCGGATGTTCGTATTCGCGCCCGAAATCTTCGCCGCGATATCATTTTTCGCCTCGTTGAAGGAAAACGCGCCTGCGCCGCTGAAGGATGCCGCGCCGCCTTCGGCGGCAGCTTTCGTCAGAGAGAGGGCGAGCGCCGCCGCCGCCGAAGCGCCGTCCTTTTGGGCGATGTTTCGCACGTTGTTGGCATTTTCTATCGTCGCGTCTTCGACGAGCGCATGAACCTTCTGCTTCGAGACATTCAAAGCAGCCGCCCCTGCCAGCGCGGCTTTCACTTTCTCGGTATTCTGCTGATGTTCGATATTCTGCGGCATATCTTCGGGACGCAGCGTCGTCGGCGCGTTCGGAGCGCCGTTCGTCCTGCCGTCGAGCTGTGTGGCGGCGCCGTCTCTCGTGACCTCGTTCTGCAGCTCTATCGCACCTGCCGCATTCTGCACGCCTTTCGTCGCCGCCGACTGCTTCCATGCCACAGCCGCCGCGCCGCTCCACGCGCCGAGGAAGGACGCATCCTCCGCCTTCATATTCACATCGCCCGCCGCCGTATCCGATGGATTCTTGACGAGCGTGACGTGCGCCCCGTCCAGCTTCGCTTCCGTCTCTGCTTTGAGCGTATTGAGCGAGAAGCTTCCCGCGCCCGCGATCTGCACCGCCGGCATCTTCTTATTCTTCGCCGCCTGCGCATCGACGTCGTTCGTCGTGCCCTGCTGGGCGTTCCTCGTCGTGTCTGCGGCTGCTCTCGTGTTTTCGTTCGCCCTCTGCTGCGCAGCCGCCGCCGCATCGTTTGCCCGGCGCTCTGCATCGGCGGTTTCGTTCGCTAAGGCGTCCGCCGGACGCTGCGCCCTCGCGTCGTCCTCTCCTGCCGAAAAATCTCTTGTTTTCTTCGCGTTGTCGTAGGCGAGCGAACCTGCCACCGAAAGCGTGTTGACGACGCCGTCCGTGAGCGCGTTCACATCGAGCGAACGTCCCCGATAGACGCCGCCGGCGAGGATCTTGTTCGAGAGATCGTAGTCCGTGACAGCGCCCGCCGCGCCGACCGATGCCGCGCCCTGGCTCCAAGCGACCGCGCCCGCGAGGTTCGTAAAGACGGTATTCGCCGTGCTTTTGAGAGAGAGCTTTCCCATCTCACCCGCCTTCGGCCCTGCCAGCGTTTTCGCCGTCAGAACGGCGGTGCGATCGACCGTGATGCGGCTCGTCCCTTCGCCGCCCAGATAGGCGGCCATGCCTTCAAAGCCTGCTGTGCCGGACTTGCCGGCGCTGTAGGAGATGTCCGCCGTCACGTTTCGGTTGTTGGCTTTTATATCCACTTCCGCGCCCGTCACATGCGCTGCGGCGCCGATGTCGACCGTCCCTGCCACCGAGTGCCGCGCGACGCCCAGCGTGCCGCCGACGGAAGCGGGCGCAGAGTCCGTCCCCCCCATCGTGATGAAGTTTTTGAGCTTGTCTGTCATGCTCCTGCGGAAATCCGCCATCTTCGTCTTATCTTTGTAGATACTCTTGACTTCCTTGGGAATGCTCTGCAAGGCTTCGACGATGCCTTTCGTATTGACGCTGACGTTCGGCTTGCCGTTCATCACGCCGTTCGCCTGCTCCGCCGATGCGTTGATCTTCGCCGCGCCGCCCAGTGCCGTGATCGCCGCATGATCGCCGATATGGACGTTCGCCGTCTGCGTGAGGAAGTTGACGTTCGCCGCACCGGATAGACCGAGCTTGCCGCCTCCTGCGCCCTCGACGGTATTGACCGAAGCCGCCGCCGCAAAATTGGCATAGTTCTCCGGCGTCAGGAACATCGTCGCCTGCGAGACGAATGAGGTCATCGCCACGTTAAGCTCATATTTGAAGCCCTGCGACTTGCTGGCAACGATCTGCTCGATTCCCGCGCCCAAAGACAGCGCGGTCGTGATGATGTCCACTGCGTTCAAAGGCATCTTCGTCGCGTTTCCAACGTAGTTGTCGATATTGAGTCCTGTGCTCTTTTGTGCAAGCGAGCGCGTATCGTTGACCAGCTTGCCGAGCTGCTCCACATAGTCCTTGAGCTGTGTCTGCTCCTCTGCCGAGAGCTGCTTGAACTCCTTGCTGTGCTTGACGAAATCCACAGCGCCGCCGTATATCTTTTTCAGATTGTCATAGAGTCCCTTGAGGCGGTTGTAGTCCTGATGGCTGTTCGCGCTGATGTCCACCATGCCTGCCCGGATATTCGCGTGGCGCTGCACCTTGTGCCCGTTCTCGTCCGTCGTATCCTCGGCACCGTCCGCCACATTGACCTCTGCCTTGTTGTCGATCACGCTGACAAGAGCGGATGCGTCGGCGAGGACTTTCGTCGCGTCGTCATCCTTCGTATTCACTATGCCGCCCTGCGCCGACATGTGTACATCCGACATATTGTTTTCCGCCATGAGCTTGACCAGCTTGCTCGTGGGAACCTTGTTCGTGACGCCGATATTCGCCGTCCTGCCGACGTTGAGCGTCGCCGTGTTCTTTTCGACGCCTACGGCGATGCTCGTGCCGAGCGTGAACATCTGCGTCAGCCCTTTCAGCATGCCGCGCTTTTCCTGCGGCTGGCGTGCATTCAGCTCGTTTTGGAGCTCGTTCTGACGGTTCTGCAAAGCTCCTTGCAGACGATTCGCTTCGATCGCGCCGTTCTTGGCTTCGTCGGGCTTCATCTGCTCGGGCGGCGGATTCTCTCCGACAGCCGCGTTGTTCGCGGTCACGTTGTTGCGCGCCGTCGTGTTGTTCGCAGCGCCGACGACGTAGCGCTTGGCAGCGACGGCGCCGTTCATGTCCAATGTCGCATTGCTCTCGTATGTGAGATCTGCGACCGCCGTCGCGCCGAGGGCGGAGACGTTCGCCTTCACAGTCGCCGCGACGTCGATGCTGTTTGCGGCGATCGACTTCACCTGCACATCGTTGTCCGTGCTGCTGATGCGCGACGACTCTCCAAGCGTCACATGCGCATCGTTATGTCCCGTCGCTGCGGCGATCGCCGCATTGACGAGCGGTTCCGTGCCCACGGTCGCCTTCGCTCCGTTGGCGTTCGACTTCACCACGAGTGCATTCGTGGACTGCGCTTTCACATCGATGCGCCCCGGCGCTTCCAGCGTGCCGTCGATGGTGATGTTCGCCTTGCTGTCCGAGCCGCCGTAAGCGATGGCGGCGCCCGCGAGATTCGTGACCTTCGGTCCCTGCCCTGCCGGACGCGCTCCTGCCTGCGCCTTATCCGGATCGGGCTTGGGCTTGATGATCTGTGTGTCAACGCTCGAAGTCGATGCCTGTACGACGTTCTGCGTCTTGCTCTCCGCCGTGATGGAAAGCGCCGGATTTTTGGCGTCCGCCGCATTCGCCTTGCCTGCGTCCGGATCTGTGCTGCTCAGCGCACGTGCGGTAAGCGTCGCCTCCCTGCCGACGGAGACGTTCGCTTCCGAACCCATGTAACTGTAAATGGGATCGACCTTCAGCGTGTTGGTGAGCGTCGTGATCTTCAGCAAGTTTTTCTGCAGATGACCGAGCGCCTTGATGTCGCCCGAAAGGCTTTCTACCGACGTGCTGTCGTTGAAACTGTTGTACGAATTCGTCGAGGTCGCGGCGACCTTGATCTTGTTCGCATCGATCTTGCCGTTGAGCTTGATGTCCGCCTTTGTGTAGACGATCTGCCCCAAGGGATTATTGAGGGAGCCGACGGCGGTCTGCATATCTTCAGGTATGCGGTCGAACGACCAGCCTGCATCCCGGCTCGTCGCCCGCGCTTCGACAGTGACGTTGCCGCCGCTTTTTTCGTCCGCCGTATAGGCAGCTTTCGCCGAACGCGCCGTTATGACGCTGCCCGCTTCCGTCGTGACCGACGCCGTCCGATAGCGCGGCGCGAAGTCCTTGAACGTCTCCTCCACGCCCTTGTTCGATGCCGTAGCAAGACCGTCCGCTACGGCGCGAAGCACGATATCACCGTTTCCCTGTGCCGTCAAAACGAGATTGCCGCCGAGATTTGCCGAGATGGGATTGCCGTTGATGTCCGTCGTGTTGACAAGATCCGTAAAGTCAATCGTCGGTGCCGTTTCCAGACGAGCCGTACCGGCAATATTGATGGCAGCCGCCTCCAGTCGAATGCCATCCACAGCGTTCAGCTTGCCGGCGACCGAGATCGTCCCCGACGGATTGATCGCTGTCTCACCCGAAGAAAATGGCAGCGCATCCGTATAGTGCCCGTCGTACGAATTGTCGCGAAGCATACCGTAGCCGCCTTTCGTCGGCGTGATGACATGGATGCTGCCCGCATTCACGACGCCCGACGCGCCGACGGTCATGCCGTCCACGCTGACGAAATAGAGATTGCCGCCGACCTTGTTGGCGCGAACCGCATTGACCGTACCGTTGATCGAGATGGCTTCATTGACGAAATTGATCAGATTCTTCGCGCCGCCCGCCGTCGTCGTTCCGAAATAAAGGTTTGCAATATGCCCCTGATCGAGCGAAAAATGCTTGAAGGTGTTGACAGCGTTGTCCCCATGCACACTGTCCGCCAGCACGTTCGTCACGGCTCCGTTCGTCGTGATCGTCCCCGCCTTGCTTGCGTCCGCTTTCTCTATCGCATTGGCTGCCGCAAGCTGTGTGAACCAAGGTCCCGCCATGACCCCGACAGCGGTCAGGCTCGCCAATATCTTTTGCGTCAATGAGCGCTTCTCTGCGCGTCGCCCTGTTCTTCTCATAAATCCAGTCATTTTTATTTCCTCCCTTGCCGCTGTCAAAATTGTGCGTTCAAAAGCAGATGAAAGCGCACCCGATCCACCTTTTCCGGAGCCGCGCTGTATCCCACGGTGCGGCGAAGCGGAATGCCTGCCGCCATATCCAACGATATAGTATCCTCGATCCGGGCGCGAAGTCCCAGACCGGTACTGAGCAGCATGTGATGTTCGGCAAGCTCCCTGCCGCCCCAGAGCGTGCCGTAGTCCAAAAAGCCATACAGGCTGACTGCCGGCTTATTCAAGACGGGCGCAGCATACTCCAGCGAGCAGGAAAAGCCGTTCGGCGCACCCAGCAGGTTTTCCTTGTATCCGCGCACGCTGTAGACGCCCCCGAGGAAGAACTGCTTCGACGGGCGCAGATCGTCCGTCTTGCTGATCTGAAGATTCGTCCGCAGCGTGAAAAGCTGCCCATGCGCCGCGCCCCTCTGATAGATGCCGTTAAATGTATAGAACGCGTACCGTCTCGACGGCTTTGCAAGCCGCGTCAAAGAATCATTTTTCCAACGCCCGTAAGTAAGCGCATGGCGATGATAAAATGCCCCGCCACGCCCGTAATGGGTAAAGGCAAGCGCCGCTGTTCCATCCGTGAAGGTATCGTCAAGCAAGGAAGAAACCTCTTCTATGTCCGTGACGGAATGCTGGCAGCTGAGCGTGAGCGATGCCTCCACTTTCATCGAAGGAGTCACACGCAGAGGATGCGAAAGCATGACCTGCAGCGCAGAGGCATGTCCGTTTACGGGAATGCCCCAAGCGTGGTATTGACCGCCGATCACCTTCGTCGCGTTCGTGTTATAAGAAAGTTCGATCCGTGTGCCGCGCAGCCCCAGGGGATAGGAGTACCCCGCCATAAAGGAATTCAATCCCTGTGTGTGCAGAAAGCCGAGTGTCAGCCTGTCGCGCCAGCCAAAAAGACTGCGGTTCGTATAGTAAACTCCCTCTCGCCAGCGTCCCGTGGCCTCACCACCCGCATTGTCAACGTAAAGTGTGAAGGCATCGTTCGTCGGCTCCTTTGCCGTAAGCACGAAATCCGTCGTGCCGGGCTTCTCTCCCGCTTTCAGCGTCAGATGCAGCATCACGTCATTCGTCGCGTTGAACCAACGAAGCTCCTCATCCATATCCCGATAGCGCGGCACGCTTCCCGCCTTGAGCTTCATGCGGTCTTCGATATAAAGGGAGCGCGTGTGTGCATTGCCCTGAACCTCTACCGTACCGACGCGCCCCTCGAAAAGTCCGATGCGAACGCGCCCCTCATGAATCGTCTGCGGCGGCAAATACGCCCGACAGGTGATATAGCCCTGCTCTTCGTAGAGCGCATTGATCTTTTCCACAAGCGCATAGAGATCGGAGAGCGTCACCTCGCGTCCCATGTAGGCGGCGACAATGCCATCGCGTACTTCGGGCGCAAGAATCTCCGACGCATCGAAATCCACCGCACGCAGCACGAAGCGCCCCTCTGCAGGCGCTTTTTCGGGCAGCTGCTGCGGCGCTTCTATGCCGCTTTCTTTAGCTTCACGCCGCTCCTGCATCTCGCGCTCCAAGCGCAGCCTTTCCAGCTGCTCGTGCTGGCGGCGCAGTTCCACGCCGCTGTCGGGCGCAGCGCCGGGCGGTGCTGCCTGCGCCTCCATCCCCGTCCCCATATATGCAGCGAAAAAAAGTCCTGCTGCCAATACTGCAAATTTCTCCCTCGTCATCGTCATCGCCTCGCACCTGTTTCGCTCCTCAAGAAGCGTTCTTATCTCCTAACCGAAAAGAGGATTTTTCTATGACTTTTCTATTACAAGTGTACCATAAAAAAGCAGGAAAACCGCGACCACTTTCCTACTGCTTGCTACCACTTTCCAAACTGGCACGCCTCGCTTGATGAATTGTCAAGGACTCACGGATAAATTCGGCGCTTCCTTGAATACAAAAAGACGGAGCTCATACGAACTGTTTCGCATGAACTCCGTCTTTTATGGTTGAAAGGAGTTTTTGACGATTCTTTTCTTCGTGATTCCCTACATGAACCCAAAGCCATTGATATAGGGATTGCACTTTCTCTCATGCCCGATCGTCGTCGCCGGACCGTGCCCGCAGTATACGGCGAGTTCATCGGGCAGCGTCATGAGCTTCTCTTTGACGGAAGTCAGGAGATCCTCGGTGGAAGAGCCGGGAAAATCCGTCCTGCCGACGGACTCGTCAAAGAGCGTGTCGCCGCTGAAAACGCGATCTTCCATGAGGTAGCAGACGCCGCCCGGGGAATGACCGGGCGTATGGAGCACGGTGAACTTCATGGCGCCGATCTCCAAGACCTCGCCGCCCTTCAAAAGCACGTCGGCAGGGCGCGTCACGATCGGCACGCCCATGAAGGCGGACAGGTTCTTCCGCGCATCGAGGAGCATCGGCGCATCGGCTTCATGGATATAAAGCTTTGCTCCCGTTTTCTCGCGCAGAAAGTCGATGGCTCCGATATGGTCGGCATGGGCGTGCGTGTTGAGAATCGCCTTGAGGTTCAGTCCATCCTCTTGGATATGCTGCCATACAGCCTCTTCGCTGCCGCCCGGATCGATCACTGCCGCCTCGCTGCTCCCGTCCTCGTGCAGAATATAGCAGTTGACGCCAAGCGCGCCCACGACGAGCGTCTTCATGTTCAAGCTCATAATTCATCATCCTTTGCTGACGTGCCCAGAGAGCGCGACACGCTGTAGACGTCCTTCATGCGGCGGATCTTCGTCATGATCTGCGCCACCTGCTGCGAGTTGTGCACATCAAGCCCCATCGTGACGAGCGATGTCTTGTTCGACTTGTTCGCCTTCGCCGTAAGCGAGGTGATGTTGACCTTCATCTCGGCAGGCAGCGCGAAAAGCTCGGCGAGCATGCCCGTCTTGTCGTTGCAGACGACCTCGATCTGCACCGTGTACACCTTGTCGAGCCCGACGTCCCAGTTGACTTCGATGACGCGCGAGAAATCCATATCATTGAGGAGGTTCGGGCAGTCCGAGCGATGCACGGAAACGCCGCGCCCGCGCGTGATGTAGCCCGTGATCGGATCGCCCGGGATCGGGCTGCAGCAGCGTGCCAGACGCACGAGGAAGCCGCCTTCCCCTTCCACGAGGATGCCATGGCTCGCCTTCTTCTTGCGGTTCTTGAGCGGCTGCTTGAGTTCGTGGAGCATCTGGGATATATCGGGCGGCGTCGCCTTCTGCAGATCCTGCTTGTGCATCTCGATGAGCTTCGAGAGGATGCCGTTGACCGTTATGCCGCCGTAGCCGATGGATGCCAAGAGGTCATTTACCTGCGGGATATTGAGCTTCTTCGCCAGGAGTTCCAGCCGCTTGGGTTTCAGCACCTCCTTCGGCACGTAGCCGAGATGCTTGGCCTCCTTCTCCATCAAGTCCATGCCGCGCGCGATGTTCTCTTCCTTGCGCTGCTTCTTGAACCACGAGCGTATCTTCGTGCGCGTTTCCGAAGATGCGACAATGTTGAGCCAGTCGCGGCTCGGCCCGCTGTTCGACTTGTTCGTGATGATGGAAACGATGTCGCCGTTTTTCAGTTTGTACTCCAAAGGCACGATCTTGCCGTTGACCTTGGCGCCCACACAGTGATGCCCGACTTCCGTGTGGATGCGGTAGGCGAAATCTATGGGAATCGATCCCTTGGGCAGATCGACGACATCGCCCTTAGGAGTAAAGACGAAAACTTCGTCGGAAAAGACGTCGACCTTCAGGGCTTCGAAGTATTCGCGCGGATCGTCCAGCTCATGCTGCAGGCTGACCATCTGGCGCAGCCACGACATCTTCTGATCATACTCGCGCGTCGCGCCGACGCTCCTGCCCGCTTCCTTGTATTTCCAATGCGCGGCAACGCCGTACTCCGACACCTTGTGCATGGCAAACGTGCGAATCTGGATCTCAAGCGGATAGCCGCGGCATATTACGGTCGTGTGCAGCGACTGGTAGCCGTTCGACTTCGGCATGGCGATGTAGTCCTTAAAGCGGCCGGGCAGGGGCTTCCACATCGCATGAATGATGCCGAGCACGCCGTAGCAGTCCTTGACAGAATCGACGAGCACGCGCAGCGCAGAAAGGTCGTAGATCTCGCTGATGTCCTTCTGATCGCGCTTCATCTTCTTGTAGA
>ERZ773083.873-NODE-873-length-22677-cov-21.806869_pt1 | contig 22677 bp, 25 predicted proteins | sample MGYA00511465_ERZ773083 | MGnify/ENA primary metagenome ERZ773083 (study PRJEB29015, sample SAMEA2738001) | human oral metagenome | biome: human oral; feature: human-associated habitat; material: dental | place: China | collected 2060 ... | reverse complement strand
TTTCCGGACAAGGCGGCTCTTTTCGAGGCCGCACAGGAGGAGATGTCCGGCAGGCTCGGCGCGCTCGCGGATGCGGCGGCCCACGAAAGCCCCGTCGATTCGATCTTCGACGTCGGCGAACGCCTCATCGCGTATTCCGAAGAGCACCCCAACCTCCTCGAATTCGCGTTCTTCGGCCCCTCGAGCAACAACACGTCCGCCGTCGACGCCGGGGCGGGGGCCCGCTGGGAGCTGCTTGCCTTCGTCCACCGCGAGATCGGGCGGCTCGTCGAGTCCCAGCCTCTGCCACCGTGGCGCAGCGCCGACGAAGCCGGGCGCGACCTGTTTGTTAGCCTATGGTCTTTCATTCAGGGCTATTCGAAGCTCGTGACGTCCGGAACCGTTCGCCATCGGAGCGCTTTTCTCAAAGCGGCGTTGAGGTCCGTGCTGTCGATTGCGACGGCGCAAACCTCGGACGAAGAGGCCCCGAGCCCGGCGGAAGAGGCGCAGGCAGCCCAGGCAAAAGGGGGAGATTGCGCCGACAAGAAATGAGCAAACGCAGAAAGCACCCGAATCGACCCGGCAACCGAATGCCAACCGACAACCGAATGCCAACCGGCAACCGAATGCCAACCGGCAGCTGAATGCCAACCCGGCAACCGAATCCGATGCGGACAGGCCGGCGCGCAACACATGGAGCGATGCGCCGCAAGCCGTTCCACACTGAGACAAAGAAAGGAAGAACAATGTCTCACACCCTCGTCGTTTACGGCCACCCGTACGATAAATCCTTCAATCACGCGATCCTCGAGGCGGTCACGGCCGGCCTCGGCAAGGCGGGCAAGAAGTACAAGGTGATCGACTTGCACGCCGACGGCTTCGATCCAAACTACTCGACCGAGGAGCTGTCCCTTTACAAGGACGGCGGGACGGCCGATCCGCTTGTCACCGAGTACCAGAAACTGGTCGACGAGGCGGACTCCCTCATCGTCCTGTCTCCGATTTGGTGGTCTTATTTGATGCCCAATGTCAAAGGGTTCTTCGACAAGGTCATGAAAAAGCCGTGGGCATACATCGACACCAAGACCGGGCTAAAGGGCAAACTCCAGCACATCGGCAAATCGTGGGTCATCACCACCGCCATCGCGCCGAAGTGGTATCTGCGGCTGTTCGCGGGCAACCCGATCAAGGGAACGTTTATTTCCACGGTCATGAAGTCCCTCGGATTGCGCAACGTCCGTTGGACCCACTTCGGCCAGATCAACAAGCAGGGCGGCGGCCGCCACGAGAAGTTTCTGCGCGAGATCCGGGAACAAGCCGAGAAATTCGGCGGTTGAGGCTCAGCGCGCCGACCGGACAACCGCTTGGGCGAGGAGGTCGAGGCCTCGCTCCGCCTGAGCGGTTCCGGGAGAGAGGTTGACGAGCATGACCTCGTCGGCGCCCGTCGTCGCCTCGAATCCGTCAAGGAACCGCTTGGCGTCCTCGCCCGTGCCGACGGCCGTATACTTCAGCATCCCGACGATCTGGTCGGCTTTGCCGGACGCGATGTAGGCGTCTAGATCGGCGTCGGAAATCTCCTCGGCGCCCTTGGCGAACATTCTCACGCGACGCCGAAGGACCTCGGCGTGCTGAACTTTCGCGGCCTCCTCCTCGTCCGCCACAATGAAATTCGCGGCGGCGATCACGTAGGGTTGCGCGCACTGCTCGCTGGGGCGGAAACGGGCGCGGTAGACGTTGATCGCCTGCTCCAGCATCTCCGGGGCGAAATGGGACGCGAAGGCATATGGCAAGCCGAGCGCGGCGGCCAGCTGCGCGCCGAAAAGCGAGGATCCGAGGATGTAGAGCGGCACCTTGGACCCCCGCCCAGGGTTGGCGTTTACGCCCGGTATGACGGTCGCGTCGGCGAGGTAGCCGCGCAGCTCTGCGACGTCGTCGGGGAAGTTCTCGGCTGCATTCGGATCCCTCCTCAAGGCGCGGAGCGTTCGCGGGTCGGTGCCCGGCGCTCTTCCCAGGCCCAGGCCGATGCGGCCGGGATAGAGGGCTTCGAGGGTGCCGAATTGCTCGGCGACGATGAGCGGGGCGTGATTGGGGAGCATCACGCCGCCCGCGCCAAGCTTGATCTTCGAGGTTCTCGCGGCCACGTGGGAAATGAGCACGGCCGGCGCGGAGGACGCGATAGTCGGCATGTTGTGATGCTCGGCGTACCAGATGCGTTCGAAGCCCAGGCGCTCTGCCCGCTGCGCCAAGAGAACGGACCGGGTGAAAGCGTCCGAAGGGGTTTCGCGCGGCCCGACGAAGGCCAGATCGAGAAGGGAGTAGACGGTCATCGCGGTCCTTACGTCGCAGTGTCGTTGGAGGTCATTGTGTCTGCGTTTCATTCTATTCGCGGGCACGTTCGCCGGTAAGGACGGTTCGCTCTCCGCTTCGGCCACGCGCCCGAATTCTCTCGTTGACCCAGGAGATGAGAACCGCGGCCAGGTAGAGCGCGATGAGGACGAAGGCCTGGACCGTCATCGGCCACGGGCTGGGCAGGGGGTTGGCGATCGCCGCGAAGACGAAGGCGAGGACAACCGCCCAGCGCCACGCGCCGAGCATGCGCCGCGCGCTGAGAAGTCCGAGGAAGTTCAGCGCCGTCAACACTTCGGGAACGAGGAAAGAAATCCCAAAAGCGATGACGAGCCGAATGTAGAACGTGACGTAGGAGCCGGCTTCGAGCAGCGAATAGCTCCCGTCGGGGACGAAGCTCTGGAGAATTCTGACGGCGTGGGGCGCCATCCGGACGGCGCTGAAAGCCCCCGCGGCGAAGAGCGCGACGCCCACGCAGCCGAAAGCCGCGCCGTAGGCCTTTTCGTTGCGCTTGAGGCCGGGGCCGATGTATGCGCCGACCTGATAGATCCACCAGGGGCTCGAAACGATCGCGCCAATCCACAAAGACACGCGCATTTTCAGGTCGAATCCAGCTCCGATCGTCTGGAAGTTGATCTGCGTGCGGGAATCCTCGAGCTCGGTCAGCGGCTCGAGGATGAAATTGAGCACCGGTTCATAGAGGAACCAGCCGACGACGGCGCCGACGCACACCCCTGCCAACGATCGGATGAAGCGTGAGCGAAGCTCGCTCAGGTGGCTGGCGAGGCTCATCCTGCCCTCGGGGTTGCGGCGTCGGCCTCCCAGAAAGCGCAGCCGGCCGAGGAAGCGCCGCCGGCCGCTCGCGCCAAACCGCCGTGCCCTTGTTGCGCGCGGCCTTTTTGCGCGCGGGCTTTCCGAGCCCGGCTTTTTCGCGCGGGCTTCGTCTGCCGTCACGTCGCGCTTCCTGCCACGCGGCTTCGATCTGCTTTCACGTTGCGTTTCCTGCCGTGCTTATGCACAAGGAACCTTGGTCAGGCTCGCCCGGCGTCGGACGACGGCCCGCTCCCTTCCAGCGGCTTTTTCTCGCCCGCAGGCACCTGCCCCTCCTGCGCAGAGGAGCCGGACGGCTTGGCAGCGGGGGCCGAATCCTCATCGTGGAATTCCCGCATCTCCTTCCGGAGCACCTTAAGCGACTGCCCAAAGTATTTGGCAACGTCGGGCAGCTTCGAAGCTCCGAAGACCACCACAAGAACGATGACCAGAACAACGATGTGCGAGGGTTTCACAGTTTGTCTCCTTCAATCGAGTCCCGCGCGGCGGAAGGCTCGCCCGTGGACTTTTCGTTTGGCTTGGGTTCGGCTTGGGCGGACGGCTTGTGCGGGCCTTGGGCGGCCGGTTCTTGCGGGACGTGCGCGGCCGGCTTGTGCGGGCCTTGCGCATCCAGACCTTGCGTGGCTTGCGCGCCTTTCGTCGCCGCTGCGTCGGCGCCCTTGGAGCCCGCGCGCTTCGAACTGGTGCGCCTTGAGCCGGCGCGCTCGGAACCGGCGCGAGCGAAGGCCGCGGCGCTGTAGGCTGTCCTTTCAGCTGTTCTAGCCGCCCTGTTCGTCCCGTCCCCGGCCGGGTCAGCGCCTCTCTCCGAACTCAAGGTTCCCGCGCCGCCCGCGTCCGCCATCGCCATCCACGCCTCCATCTCTTCGCGCACGGCTTCGCGCACGATCCTGCGAGGGTCAAGCTGGCGGAAGTCCAAGTTTGCGAGCGCTGCGACCTCCTTTTCCGCGACGCCCAATTCGCCGCCGGCCTCTGCGCGCATGCCGGCGCTCCACTGCCGCAAGGCCTCAATTCCTTTGCGCATTGCACGCAGGGCTTCGGCTATGTTCTTAGGGCCGAGAACAAGCGCACCGACAACGAGGAGCACCAAGAACTCCCCGCCGCTGATTCCAAGCATGTCGGCCGCCCTTCGTCGCTTTCGGCGGCCACCGGCAGATAACCGCCTCCCGACAGCCAGCCGCAACCGGTCGTCTTCCGACGGCCAGCGGCAACCAGCTTCTGTCCTTCGCCGTCCCCGACGGCTTCGAATGTACGGGAAGACTCCGTCATCCGATCGCGTCGCAAACGATCCGCACACGATGCTACACGCGTGACCGCTTCGAGCACGACGATGCGCCCACGGAATGGCCAGAAGCAAGGGCGACGGCGACGCCGCATTATGCGGACTGCAGCAGCGAGCCGGCCCCGCCGCGCGCCGATCCCCGCTGCAGTACGCCGGCCAAGCAGCAATGCACCGCACCGGTCAAGCAGTAGTGCGCCAGCCAAGCAGTAGTGCGCCAACCCAAACAGCAGCGCGTCGGCCAAGCAGTAGTGCGCCAACCCAAACAACAGTGCGCCAGCCAAAGAGCCAACGGCGATACGACGACGAAAGCTTCTCATGAAACATAAAGTGAAAGCTCCTGTATTTCTCACACTAGAAAACAGCTCCATACGCTTTGCCAACCATTATCGATAACCAAACAACTGCTGATACGTAGGCGATTCTTCACCGATGGCTGTCCTCCATCGGGACATGTTTCAAGGAGTTTTCTGCGCGATCACTGACATTGATTACACTATTGCATGCGGTTTTCCAATTTGGGGTAGACAACCGGCTAAATCCCTGTAGGCTATATGTGTGGCAACACTGTAGGTCTCAGATGCGCCACACGCCTCCCGAGGTGAGCGACCATATCCATGGTTGCTCGCCAACCTGGTATGCGGCTGTCAAGGCCGCATACCGGCTTTATGTCCGTATCCGTTTGCCTACCTATTTTTCTTTACTGTTGCATTTTTGCAGCTTCAGCGCCCATAGCAGCGTGGAAGGGAGTTTGGCCGTGTCCGTATTTCGCCTGGATCGCGATAAGTTTGATCAGCGGCTGAGTCAGTTGGAGAGCGCCGGCCAGAAGTTCGACACCGCCCAGCATCAGTTCGCAGTGGCAGCCCAGGCCATTGCCGGGGCGACGACGGGCGCCGGGTCCTCCGGGCGATCGAGCCCGCCCCCGTCTGGCTCCGGCTCGTCGGGATCTTCGTCCGGCTCAAGCTCGTCGGGATCGGGTTCGTCTGGCGGGGAGCATTGGTCGGGCATCGGAGAGCTCGACCAGTTCCATTCCCCGCTGCACTCCTCGGTGATCGTGCTGGACGGCAAGCTCTCGTCCATCTCGCGCAACCAGAAGGCCGCCATTGAGCGCATGCGCCAGGCCTTGCACAGCTTCCTCGAATTGAACGAGTCCGAGAAGAGCGCGTACTTGGGGCGGTTGCAGGCCCTGGATACGAAGTTCACCTATCGGCGCCCCGAGGAGATGGCCGACATCATCAAGAGCTACAACCAGGCTCGATCCGCCTTTGAGGCGCTTTCCAAGATCGCCTGACAGACGCGCGGCCTGACAGACAAGTCCACATTCACACATCTACGTATTCACCAACACCTACGCTCATCTATTGCGGGAAGGAGCTTGTTATGGCCACGCCGAATGCGGACCGGCTGCATGGGATCGAGGATTGGCGCACGAGCGCGATCGAGGATTCGTTTGGCTTGTTTTCCTCGGTCAAGGACTCTTTGACCGAGATCGCCGCCATCAATCGCGAGGTCGCCTCGGACCTGGGTTTGGAGGGAGGCACGGCCAACGCCGCTTGCAAGATCCTCGATGGGATCGCCACGGGCTTGTACGAGGACGCCGACAATCTCCAAAAGATCATCGACGTATCCAGAGACGCCCTGGCAGGCGGCATCCAAGCCAAACATGAAAGTGCCCAAATCCAATCTGATTTAGCAGCAATCAACAGCACCTTTGGCAAGGCTTACAACACGGGTGCCAAAAGCACCGGTACACAGAACAATCCTGAAATGGCTGCCTACATTGAGACTCAGCGCAGTATTGCACATGCTGAGATTGAGAAGCGGGCGACGAAGACGCTGTCGACGTTGAACGGGAGAACGTTGACGGCTATTGGCGGGCTTCCGTTTCAGGATCAGATTCGGGCGATTTTAGGCAAGGACAATCCCGAGTTCGTTGAGCGGCTGACGCGGCATATGGACTCCCGCCAGCAAGTCGAGCCGGGCAACGCGTCGCCAAGGGCCGGGTTGGCGCCGACGCGTTCGGCCACGGATTGGCGGGCCAGCCCAGACATCTCGGTGGGCTCTCCGGGCAGCCACACGGGCCACGTTCCAACCACAAACGGCGGGGGTTCTGTCGGCGGTGTGTCGTTGCAGAGGTCGCATTACTCGCCGGTGCCTTCGGGGGTGTTCGTTCCCGGCTCGCCGACCCCTCATGCCGCGCCGATCGGCGGAACAGGGGCACATCACGATCCTCTCGCGGTAGGGGGCGGGGCTGTTCTCGGAGGTGTAGCCGGATTCAGGGCCTACCAGGCCGCACGCGCCGCACGAGCAGCTGAGGCACCTGTCTCCCGGGCCGGGGCGCTGCGCTCCGGCGCGGCGCTGCGCACAGCGCCGTCTTCGTCTGGCTCGATCCTGCGCGGAGCGACAACAGCGGCGCGAACCCCCGCGTCCTCGTCGTCCGCTTCGCGTGGGATTGTGCGGGGCGGGGCCTCTGGCATCGCACGGCCCACCTCGTCCTCTGGAGGGCGCGGAATCCTGCGCGGGGCCACAACAGCGGCCCGCACTCCGACCAGCTCGACGTCAACCTCGCGTGGGATTGTGCGCGGGGCGACCACGGCCGTGCGCAAAACCACCGGCTCGTCTTCCCCGGTCGGCAAGCCTGGCAGCGCCCGAACAGAATCAACAGCTTCCCGCACGGCGGGAACGTCCTCGCGCAGCGCCTCGCCGACCCGCGCAACACGACCAGACGCGAAAGGAAACGGCCGCGGGGCAGGAGCCTCAAAGGCAGGAACCGGCCGCGGGGTTGGGGCAAACGGGAAGACGACGGCCGCCCGTGGGGCGAAAACTGCGGGTTCGACGACGCGAAGCGGGGCTTCGACGGCACGGGCCGGGTCTCGTGGAACGGGGGCGTCTTCCTCGACGGCACGCTCACAGACGGGCAAAGCCCCACAGGCTCGGGTCGGTTCGTCGTCTCGCGCGATGTCCTCCCTGACCGGACGTCCCGCGCGCAACGCAGACAAGAAGAAACGCAACCGCGATCAGACGGGCACGGACGTGACGGCCTACGAGACCGACAAGACTGTCACCTTCCTCGAAGCCGGACGCCGCACAACCGACAACGAGGGCACCGCCCGCTAAACCCCAGCCGCAACAAACACGTGGGGCCGGCGTGCCAAGCGGTGTGCCGGCCCCCGCGTCTCGCTTCGGAACAAGTCCCTCTCAGGCGCCGCAGTTACAGCGCATCCAGGAGCGATCCACAGACCACGCTCTTTCAAGAACCTCCCTGAAAAACCACTGGGAAAGTCTTGAAGGGGTGCCTGCACCCGAAGAGAAGCCTGGCACGGCGAGTTGTTTCGCTCCGGCAGCAACGTCCGTGCCCTGGCGTGGCCAATATCAAGCGCGCCCGGCTAAGGACGGAATCGCCGATCCTGCCCGGGCCCGTCCCTGAAAGTCTGCTGGTGAGGCGAGGTTCCGCCGCCAGACGGCGGCACATAGCCGCCTCCGGCGGGCATCCCATCCTGCCGACGACGAGCGGCAGCCTTAGCCGCGCCTCGACGCCTGCCCGCGACGAACGCGAGACCGGCGATCACGACCAGCGCGCCCGCGCCGACGGCAGCCCATGCCCAGGCTGGGAATCCGCTGGCCGACGACGAAGCCGCGTCGGCTTTCTTCCCCGACGCCCCAGACGAAGAAGCCGACCTTGCGGAATCCTTCTCGGCCGTGATCTCCACCCCATAGGTGAGAAAGTCAAGGTCTTCAAGAATCACTTTATTTCCTTGAACCTTCCCCAGACTGGACCGCGTCACCTTTCCCGGCATACTCACCACAATCCTCGTCTTAAGCCTACTCAAGTCCGTGTCGTCATCATCGTGTGCACCATAGTACTTGAAATGATACTTCCCGTCCCGCTCGGTCAGCTTCATGTTCCCTTTGAAAGGCTTGTCCGAGGTGACCCTGCACGTCAGGTGACCGCCGGCAGGAGTCACATCCTCAACCTTAGGGGAGTCAACAAACCTTACTTTCGCTAAAAATATAGCTCGAACAGTCTCGCATGTTTGTTTGATCTTAACCATCGTATCTCGTGAATCTTCGAAGGTGAAGTCAAACTTCATGTCACCGTTGGCTTGAAACTCAACCGTTCCGTCGATCTTACACCCGGCAAGGACAAACGAGACAAGAGTCAGCACAATCCCCATAAGACGCGAACGCCTCTTGACAAGGACGGACATTCCAGCCTCCAAACACTCCCGGCAAAGGCTGCCGGGCACCACGCTAAACCGTACAGACCCCAGCGTAGCGCCTCCACAGGTCCAACGCACTAACCGAAGAAACAATGAGAAGCTCAACCATCGAGGCCCCTCGGCGTCTCACGCCCAGAGACAATCTACTTTGGTTCAACGTCCTTACTCAGAAGACGCGGACCCTGATGCAAGATCGAGAGAAGCGAGATTTTAGCGAGCCGATGCGTGAACATCGTCAAATCACAGACCAAGAGCATCAGGAGGACTCGAAACGGGGGCTTTCCTCCATCTCCACTTGCGGCCCCGACCTACAGACGAGCCGAAAGGACGAGACGGGCCTTCGTCTGAAAACACCTCAGCGCGCCCGACGCCTGCCCGCGACGAACGCGAGACCGGCAATCACGACCAGCACGCCGCCGACGGCAGCCCACGCCCAGGCCGGAAATCCGCCAGCCGACGAGGACGCGTCAGCTTTCTTCCCCGACGCCCCAGACGAAGAAGCCGACCCCGCGGCTTCCTTCTCGGCAGTGATCTCCACACCATAAGTGAGAAAGTCTAAACTGGTAATAGTGACTCTATTTCCATTTACTTTCCCCCTATTCACTTTAACTACTTTAGCCGGCATACTAATAGTTATATTCGTTATAAAATCACTGTAGTCATCATTGTCTTTGTCATGCGCGCCTGGATACTTAAAATAGTACTTTCCGTCATTTTTAGTGAACTTTACGTGACCCCCGAAAGGTTCATTCGATGTTAAACGGCACTTAAGATGACCTCCTGGTGGAGTTATATCTTCAACCTTTGGATTCTTGACATATGTCAGCTCCGCTTCGAAGGTAAGCCGAATCCCCTCGCATGTCTGCTTGACTTTAGCCATCATCCCGTCAGCGTCTTCGAAGATTAGAACGATCTTTGTTCGACCATCACTTTGAAATTCAATCGTTCCGTCGATCTTACAACCTGTAAGAACAAAAGATATGAATACCACCATAACGATGGCAAGACGCGAGCACCTTTTTACGCGGGCCGACATATTGTGCCTCCTCACATTCTCGGGCAACAAGCCGGGCATTGCATTCAATGTACAGACCCCAGCGTAGCGCCTCCACCTTTCCAACGCACCCAACAGGCAAGAGACAAACACCGGCCACCCGGACACCCGCCCCCAAAATGACTAGTGGCCAACTCCCATTCGAAATAGCAATCCACAACCTGTCCGCTTCTTGAGACACTTCTTAAAACTTCTCTCCTCCAATGACAAACCGCAGTCTCCACATCAAAAGAACCCTTACACCGGACGGTGCCACATGTCCGGATCCTGCCCGGACCCGTCCCCGAAAGCCTGCTGGTGAGGCGAGGTTTCCCCGCCAGACGGCGGCACATAGCCGTTTCCGGCGGGCATCCCATCCTGCCGACGATGAGCGGCAGCCTTAGCCGCACTTCGACGCCTGCCCGCGACGAACGCCAAACCGGCGATCACGGCCAGCACGCCGCCGCCGACGGCGGCCCACGTCCAGGCAGGGAATCCGCTAGCCGACGAGGCCGCGTCGGCTTTCTTCCCCGGCAGCCCAGACGAAGCCGACCCAGCGGATTCCTTCTCGGCCGTGATTTCCACCCCATAGGTGAGGAAGTCAAGGTCTTCAAGAATCACCTTGTTTCCTTGAACCTTCCCCAGACTGGACCGCGTCACCTTCCCGGGCATATTCACCACAACTTTTCCTTCGAAACCACTCAATTTTGTATCATCATGTGCACCATAAGATTTGAAATGGTACTTCCCGTCTCGCTCGGTTAACTTCATGTTCCCTTTGAAAGGTTTGTCCGAGGTCAATCTGCACGTGAGATGGCCACCGGGCGGCGTTACATCCTCAACCTTGGGGGAGTCAATAAACGTCGCCTCTCCCTCAACTATAAGTCGGACCCCCTCGCATGTTTGATTAATTTTAGCCATGGAATCTCTCGAATCCTCGAAAGTGAAGTCAAGCTTCATGTCGCCGTTGGCTTGAAACTCAACCGCCCCATTAATCTTGCATCCCGCAACTACAAACGAGACAAGGGCCAGCACAACCCCCACAAGACGCGATCGTCTTTTCACGCAAGCCAGCATGCCAGGCCATGCCCAGCCCTTCTTCAAATCGGCATTCATGTTTAACCGCTCCTTCACATCGAACACCTTACCTTGCCTTTTCCAGAGATAGGACAAAGCAGACAGGGACACACCTCTTCACAGGGCGTCTCCCTTTTCTAGACGCAGCCCTAAAGGAAGCAGAGCCTCCGATTTCTGCGCGAGCGCACGATAACGCTCCAAACGCTCGGGGGCCGGTTCGCCGGCGTCGATGGGCTGCTTCACTGCGCAGCCGGACTCGCTCGCGTGGGTGCAGTCGGGAAACCAGCGTTCCTGAGCAAGTTCGCCGACGCCTTCGAGGGTTCGGCCGACGGCGTCGTCGCAGCTTTCCGGATAGTCGAGGCCGACCCTACGGGGCACCCCATCAAAGCCCCAGCACCTCGATCGCGCCGCGGCGAACGGCGCTGACGCGAGCGGGCAGGAGTTCGCTCTCTTCGAGCTCGACGGCCAAAGGCGGGCGTTCCTCCAATAAGGTGCGAATCCGAGCATCTCGGAAAGCTCCGCTTGTGACTCCTTACCGCAGAGGCTTCTGTCCATCCCAAGTTTGTCGGCCTCGGGCCTTGGCTCGCTGCTCCTCTGCCCTCAATCGCAACCTTCGGTCCCCGCTCGCTCTGCCGCGACTCACGACTCGCGACGCCGTGGCTCCGGCTCGCTATCTGCTTTGCACCGTTCTTCGATCCGTCTTGCCATCGGGGATGCCCCAGGCTCACAGGTGTTCAGGCCTGGATCGTTCCGGGCTTAGGCTCGTCGTTGAACGGCTCGCTCTTCGCCTTGTCGTTTGACGATCCGACACCGATCGAAGGTCCACCGTCACCCAAAGAGCTGTCGCCGCTCAACGATTTGCTCTCTCCCGAAGACCCGTTGTCGCTCGAAGGCTCTTTGTCGCTCGAAGGTTTGGGCTTGGGAACCGACAAGAAGACGACGGCAAAGACGATCAGCGAGGAAACGATCAGCACGCTGCGCTCCAGGCGCGCCTCATGGCAAAGCCGTTGGATATCCCTCCTTATTCTCTCGTTCGCCTCCATCTTGTAGGCAATGGCGCCGTCGAGATATTTCTGGACCTTGCTCGGACTCTCGACGTCAAAAGAGTCATTGACCAACGGGTCCAGGTCGTCGGAAAAGTTCCAGCCAACAGGATGACAAGACGAGTAAGTGTTTCCGCTCCCAGACTCAATCGAAGGCGGAACGAGAAACAGCCAAAAGAACACGGCGACCGCCGCCAAAGCAACGACGCTCCGCGTAATCAGATAGGCTTTCTTAGACAATTCGGTCTCCTCCACTTGATTGATGGGCTGACTTTGGTGTGTATTTCGCCCACAACCGCCTTTGTCGGCTCAGCTTCCGATAGTTCAACGCTTTGCCTCCTTGCCAGACGATTTGAACGGCCGTTCGGCATCAGACGATTCGCCGTCCCCGCTTCCTTTTGGGAGTCGAGGCTTGGGAACCGACAAGAAGGCGACGGCGAAAACGATCAGCGAGGAAACGATCAGCACGCTGCGCTCCAGGCGCGCCTCATGGCAAAGCCGTTGGATGTCTCGAGTTATCTTTGGGTGGGTTTCTATTTCATACTTAGCGGAGGTGGCTTCATCGACGTACCTTTGGACTTCGCTTGGGTTCTCAACGTCAAAAGAGTCATTGAGCAGTGGATCTATGTCACCGGAGAAATTCCAGCCGACTGGATGACACGAAGAATACTCATTTTCCCCTCCAGACGTAATTGTTGGCGGAACGAGAAACAGCCAGAAAAACACGGCTACCGCCGCCAAAGCAACGACGCTCCGCGTAATCAGATAGGCCTTCTTAGACAATTCGGTTTCCTTTCACTCGTTAAACAGGCATCCCTTGGGGTAAGGTTTCGCCCGCATCGAACGCTTCGCTGGAACGCATTCGCAGCTTCACTCCACACGCCGAGGCTCTACTTTTGAGCATGCCAAACAGCACATCCGGCCCGAGCGCCGTCGGCCCTCCCCCCCCTTCACTCTCAATCTCCAGCTCAGCTTTCCAAAGTCCAAGGCTTCGGCTCATTGCCAGACGGCTTGAATCTAGACTCGTTGTCGGCTGGCTCGACTTCCGATCTATAGCCAGAAGTCTGATCAACGTACTCTCGAACTGCAGTCGGACTCTCGATATCAAAATCGTCGTCCCACGAACGCGAATCGCCATTGAAGTTCCAACCGACAGGGTGACAGGCGGAGTAGACCGCGCCTTCTTTAGACTGGATAGTCGGCGGGGTCAAGAACAGCCAAAAGAACGCCGTGAACGCTGCCAAAGCGACGACGCTCCGGATAGTCAGATAGGCCTTCTTAGACAATTCGGTCCCCTCCACTTGATTGATGGGCTGACTTTGGTGTGCATTTTGCCCACAACCGCCCTTGTCGGCTCGCCTTCCGATAGTTCAACGCTTTGCCTCCTTGCCAGACGATTTGAACTGCCGTTCGGCATCGGACGATTCGCCGTCCGCGCTTCCTTTCGAGAGTCGCGGCTTCGGAACCGACACGAAGACGACGGCGAAAAAGATTGATGCAACGATGATGACCAAGCTGCGTCCCTGACGAGCTTCCTTACAGGCCTCGTGTATTCCTTTCCTGATCACAGCACTGTTAGCATCCGCCGAGGGATAACCAACAGCGCCATTCACGTACTTCTCCACTTTGTCAGGGCTTTCGACGTCAAAAGAGTCATTGAGCACCGGACGAAGATCGCCCATAAAGTTCCAGGCAACCGCGTGACATGACGAATACTTGTTGCCAGTCACTCCTGACTCAATCGAAGGCGGGACGAGAAACAGCCAGAAGAACACGGCTACCGCCGCCAAAGCAACGACGCTCCGCGTAATCAGATAGGCCTTCTTAGACAACTTGGTTTCCTTTCACTCGTTGCGGAGCAGGCTTCGATTACGCTTGTGCGCACATCTCCGAATTTGCGGCAAACGCCTTTCGCCTTTCCGTAGTCCACATTCAGGTCAGGAGCCGGTTCTATTGCACTCGAATCGATAGGGTCCAGCGTCACATCGTAGTATTCTCTATGACCGCTCTCCGCCATCGAATCCATATTGCCGATCAGCATGTCCTTCACCCCTTCTTCGGCTTCTGTCACACTTTTATTGATCGCATCGAAGGCACTTTCGAGTTTATTTTTCGCCGACTCATAATCGGCTACCTCTTTGTTATCAACCGTTGCATCTTGAGAAGATTTAAGACTCTGAAGCGCTTTCGACGACGTTTGGAGAACTTTCTTTTCTATCGCAACCTCCGGTGCCGTGAATATAAGCGCTGCATCGATCGTCGTCGAAACAATTTCGAGAGACACTTTGAAACCTTTCTCCCCGTTCGAGGCCACGGCATTAAATACTTTGATGCCTTCTTGTAGGGCTTTAACCACGGAAGTGCGCGTTTCTTCGAACATCTTCATTTCGGAGTTCAGCGCTCCGCCAAGCACCATTGTCTTGTCATGAAGACCACCGGTGACGCTGGCAAGTTTAGCCACAAAAGCCTCAACTTTATGGATAACTTCGCCACTCATGTTCCCTAGAGCTTTTCCAGCCTGGTCAAGGTTGGTAAAGATCGTTCCCCGCCGGTGGACTTGTTGCCGACTGTCTTCGGCTCTTTCGCAAGAGGGCTTACGGCGGTTATCCACTTCTCGATCTCGTTGTCGACATTCTTAGGATCAGGAAGCTGTTTCCATGGCTCAACGATCTTGTCTATAGACCATCGGATCTTGTCGAACTCGGACGTGCGATCCGCGTCGCCTCCGTCACTGCCGGAGCCTAGAACTTCTCCGCCTCCCTGACCGTCTATTCCCGGTCTTGCGATATCCCTATCGCTAGAGCCCACAAGAGGTATCGGAAAAGACACCACGTACCTATCGTCCATAATGGTGCAGTGAGATGTGATTCCGGAGTTTTCAGATATCATGTAGGCGTCGATGGCCGATCGCTTCAGATAGCCGACCAGCTCCGGAACGTCCTCATAATCGTATTCTTTCTTTGGATCGTAAGCCATGATGGCGACCCTTCCATGGTTGTTATTTGTTTACGTGATCCATATCGATATGCGTGACCCAACTTTTCGTTGGATAAGAACAACCTACCACTCACCCCAACGGCAATCAATGCTTTTTTTCGAAAGACTTTTGTTTAGCAAAATTTCGCCAACCTGCAGGACTAATCCAAGCAAGATCGCTACAATATAACATTCTTCAAATAACGCCTACGCATTCATTGGAGTAGTCTCGTTTAAGCGTCCTTTCCATCTATGAGAATCATGCCTTCGGAAGCCGCTCCACCGCGAGCCCTCTCACCATTTGGACACGGACGCCCCTGGGCGATCGGCAACGCACTAAGCTAGGGAGACATCCACTGTTTTCCCTTGCCGGCACTTCGCGGACGCGCCGATTCATCAGATATGAAGCCACGGCCGTCACGCGTTCACTGCCGCGGGCGGGACTGCCGGCAAACAGCTGAGGCGCGCTATCCGCAGCCGCATTGTCAGACCGCGAACGTCAGCGCCCCTGCTTGAACAAGCCAGCAAGTTGCGCCGTCGGGATCTGGTTGTCCTGCGGCCATTGCAGCCGGAATTCAGTAGCGCGGCATCGACGGATCGACGTAAAGCCACCACTGTTTCAGGCCTCCCGCAACGTTGATCACCTCAACGCCCTCGGCGGCGAGGGCCTTCGCCGCCTGCATCGAGCGGACCCCGCCCAAACAGTAGACGTAGACGGGCCCCTCGGGAAGCCTCTTCGCAGCGGCAGAAGGGTCGGCCAAGACGTCGGCGAGCGGAATGTGCGTCGACGGCCGGATCGCGCAAATCGCGCGTTCGTGGGATTCGCGCACATCGAGCATCTTCGCCCCCTGCGCGAGCCTGACCGCCACCTCCCTCACGTTCGCTTCCGGCACATCCACATCATGCCCATCGGGCCGAGCCGTACCCTGCTTTGGCGTGACCGTGCCCGGCCCAGGTTGAGCCACGCCTGATTTAGGTTGAGCTGCACCTGATTCAGGTTGAGCTGCACGTGGCCGCGGCCGAGTCACACCTGGTTCAACCTGAGCCGCACCCGGTTTCGTTTGAAGCGCATCTGCTTCAGGCACGGCCGCACTCGATTTAGATTGAGCAGTCCCCGGCTTTGACTCGGCCGAGCCCCGCCTAAATCGAAGCGCACCCGGTCCAGGCCGAATCGCACCTCGGGATTGGGCCCTCCTCGATTTGGATTGGGCCGCACTCGGTTCCGAAGCGCGCGCCTCCGACGCATTCGTCTCAGGCACAGGCATCCTCGACGCACTTGGCCCAGGCACGCTCGGCTCCGAGACGCGCACCTGAGGCGAGCTCGAATCGACGTCGCCCGGTTCATGCGCGCGGGACCCCGTCGCGCCTGACTCGACTGGACGCGATTCGGTCGAGCCCAATTCGGCCGGGTCCGATTTAGCCGGGCCCGATTCGGACGCAGCCGCCTTTGCCGCGTCGCCCTGCTCCGAAACTCGCGCCTCCGGTGCATTCGTTTCGAAGACAAACGCCCCCGTTTCACCCGCCTGGGGAATCAACCCTTCAGAAGCGTCGAGCTCAGGCTTAGGCGCCTTTGACGCACCCGCTCCGGGCACCAGCGTCTCGGAGGGGTCAAACCCCGGCAGACCGGCCCCCGGCATGCTCGCTCCGGGGACCCACGTTTCGGAAGGATCAAATTCAGGCTCGCGCACCCTCGGCGCACCAGCGCCCGGAACCCACGTCTCAGACGGATCAAATTCGGGCTCACGCTCCCTCGACGTGTTCGCCCAGGCCATGCCAGCTCCCGGCAACAACGTTTCGGAAGGATCAAATTCGGGCTCACGCACCTTCGGCAGGCTCGCCCCGGGCATGCCCGGCACCAAGGTTTCAGACGCGTCCAACTCTGACCCTCGCGGCCACTGCGCGCCAGGTTCGGCCAGGTGCGATCCAGGCGCATTTGATCCAAGCCCATTTGATTCAAACGCATCTGACCCGAGCCCGCCTCGTTCCGAGCGGCTCGGAACGCCGCATGCATTCATCAAGCGTTCTCCTTTCAGGGGCTCCGGCCTGTCGGGCCTGCCAACCAAGGAAATCGTCTCATATCGGTTGTTCAGGGCGTCTAGCGCCAGCACGGTTCCCAGAAGAGGTTTGCCGACGCCGGTTATGAGCTTGACAGCCTCGCCCGCCATGATCGAGCCGACCTGGCCGCACAAACTTCCAATCACGCCGGCCTCTCCGCAGCTCGACGTCGCCCCCGCGGGCGGCGGGCTCGGAAAGAGGTCGCGCAGGCACACGCCGGGCTCCTTGACGCCGAATTGCCGCGCGCGCCCGCCCGTCCAAAACACCGAAATCTGCGCCGAGTATCGAAGGATCGACCCCCACACTTCGGGAATCGACAATTCGGAGCATGCGGCGTCCACCGCGTAGCGGGTGAAGAAGTTGTCGCTTCCGTCCAATACCACGTCGTAGCCGAACATCAGCTGGGCGGCATTTTCCTCCGTGAGCCGCTCGGGGTACACGATCACGTCGACGTCGGGGTTGAGCGCCTCAATTTTCATTGCTGCGGAAACTGCTTTGGGCGTCGCGATGGCAGTCGAATCGTGGATCACCTGCCGATGAAGGTTAGACAGGTCGACGACGTCGTCGTCGACGATCCCGATCGTCCCCACACCGGCGGCGGCGAGGTACATAAGCGCGGGAGACCCCAGCCCGCCCGCGCCGACGACCAGCACACGCGCCGCGGCCAAACGGGCCTGGCCGTCCTCGCCGTGGAGGAGAATCTGGCGCGAGTACCGCGTGCGCTGGCGATTGTCGAGCACACTTTCAGGCTCGACTGCGGGGCGAAGACTCATACCGCCATGGTACCGCCGAGCGTCGCAGCACGCCGATATTCGCAGCACGCGGAGCCTCTGCCGGCGAGCCGACCCTGTGACACGGCGAGCCGACCTTGCGGCACGGCGAGCCGATGTTGCGGCATGCCGAGCCGACCCTGTGACATGCCGAGCCGACCCTGCGGCACGGCGAGCCGACCTTGCGGAAAGCCGGGTCGACCTTGCGGCACGCAAAGTCAGCGTTGCGGCACGCCGATGCCGATCGGGCATCGCCTTGCGCAAAGTAATGGAGAAGAGCGGCGCGTCGCGCCGAAGGGCGTCGCAGAGGGCGCGAGCAAGCACAGCCCGCATCCGCGATGCGAAGCGGAATGCACGCATCGATTAAACTCGTGGCACATGAGGATCGCCGTCATAACAGTCTCCGACCGCACGTTTTCCGGGCAACGCAAGGACGTTTCCGGCCCGCTCGCCGTCCGGCTTCTCGCCGACTTCGGCGAGGTCGAGGGACCCGCCGTGGTGCGCGACGGCGTCGAATCGGTGCAGGCGGCGATCCGCAAGGCGGTTGACTCGGGGGCGGACGCCATCCTCACCGTGGGCGGCACGGGAATCACCAGCCGCGATCTCACGCCGGAGGCGACCGAGCCGCTGCTCGCGCGCAGGCTCATCGGCGTCGAAGACCTTCTGCGGGACAATCCCCGAGTTCCCACCGCCGCCCTCTCCCGCGGGGTGGCTGGCGTCATCGAGGAGGACGGGCACCGGGTTTTCATCCTCAACGCGCCCGGATCGACGGGCGGCGTGCGCGACGCCGTCGCCGCCGTCGGCCCCCTTCTGGGGCACATCGTCGACCAGCTGGCTGACGGCGACCATCCCGCGCCGCACAAGGCCGCCACGATAGCCATTCAGAATCGAGGCCGCAGCGACGGCTCCGACGCCGAGGCGATCGTCGCCGGCGTCACCGCCGAGCCCATCGACATGGAGGCCCTCGCCGCCGCCGTGGACGATCCAAGCGCGGGCGCAGTCGTCACATTCTGCGGGCAGGTGCGCAATCACGACGACGCCCGGCCGGTGGTGTCCATCGATTACGAGGCGCACCCCGAAGCCGGAAACGTCGTTCGAAAGATCGCCGCCGACGTCGCCGCAGGAAGCGGGGCGTGCAAGATCGCGGTGCTCCACCGCACAGGCGGTCTGCGCGTGGGCGAGATCGCGCTGGGCGCAGCGGTTTCGGCCTCCCACCGGAAAGAGGCGCTGCGCGTCCTCGAGGCCGTCATCGAGCAGGTCAAGCTCCGCCTGCCCATATGGAAACGGCAGGAATTCGCCGACGGCTCGGCGGAGTGGACCGGCCAGGCTTAATCCGCGGCTCGGCGGAACGGTTTGGTCAAGCCTAGTCGACGGCGCGGCGGGATCGACCATGGGCCACGTAGACGGGGCGCGGCGGGATCGACCGGTATTCCTCGCCGTTGAGCACGTAGCAGGACGACTGGAACCCCCGGCGCAGCGGGATCGACCCCGCCGAACAGTTTGCGAAATTCCGTGAGCGCGCCAGGCAGACGGCTCGGCTCATCCGCCGGCGAACGGCGGGAGGACGTCCGCCCTGACGGCGCCGGAAGGCAATGGCGCAGCGTCGTCGGCGTGGGCGCCGTCGATCAGAAGCGCGCTGACGGCGAGCTGCCTGGCGAAGCCGGCCCCTCGTGCGGCGATCAGGGCCGCACGCAGATCCCCGACGGTTGCGCCCGCGGGCAAGCTGACGCTTTCCTCGGTCACGCCGGCGGCCTCTGCCACAGCGGCGAAGTATCGCAAATTGACTGTCATTTCATCCTCCGATCGCGCTCATCGTGCGCGAAGGCTGCAAAAAACTCGGATCGTCCACGCCGTGTCCGGGCTGTTTGCCCCACATGGCCGCACGCCAAGCATCGGCGATTGTATCGTCATCGGCGCCCGCGCGCAGAAGCGAACGAAGGTCCGTTTCCTCCCGAGCGAAGAGGCAGGAGCGAACTTGGCCGTCCGCGGTCAGCCTCGTGCGGTCGCAGTCCCCGCAAAACGGGCGGGTGATCGACGCGATGACGCCCACCGTCCCGCCGGGGTGTTCGACGCCGTCGACCTTGCCGGGCGCGACGTCCCACAGTTCGGCGGGCGAGCTCCCCCTTTCCGTCCCCGGCCGCGCCACAAGCTCGAAAGCGCCTTCCAACCTGCTCAGGATCTCCTCGGCCACAACCATCCCGGAACGCGTCCACTGCCCGCTGGGCCCAAGCGGCATCTGCTCGATGAAACGCAGTTCGTAGCCGCTCGCGAGCGCCTCCGCCACCAGCCTGACGGCCTGCGCGTCGTTGACTCCCCTGACGAGCACCGCGTTGACCTTCACGGGGAGCAGGCCCGCCTCTGCCGCGGCACGGGCGCCGGCGACGGCGTCGTCGAAGCGGTCTCTGCGTGTGAGGGCGGCGTAAGTCTCCCGATCCGCGGCGTCCATGGAAATGTTGACCCTCGTCAAGCCCGCCTCTTTCAGCCCGCGCGCGCGGTGGCGCAGGCCGAGGGCGTTCGTCGTCAGCGAGGTTTCAACGGGCGCCCCGACGTCGGTGCAAAGGGACGACGTCGCCGCCACAATCTCCTCCAGCCCCTTTCGCAGCAGAGGTTCGCCGCCGGTGAACCTCACCTCGCGCACACCGAGCCTCTCGACGGCGATGCGCACGAGCCGCACCACCTCGGCGTCGGTCAGAATGCGCTCGCCGGGAGCGGGCTGCACCCCCTCGGGGGGCATGCAGTACGTACAGCGAAGATTGCATTTGTCGGTGAGCGAGACCCGCAGATCGCGCGCGACGCGTCCGAAACGATCGATGAGCTCCGGCACGCGCGGGCGGTCCGCTGGGGCCGCACCGCTCGCCCTCAGTCTGGGCAAGCCGAGATGCACCACCGGATTCGCCCGTACGGGCGTCGGGACAGACGTGGTGTTCATGTATTCCTTTATGCCTTCGTGCGTCAGACGTGAACGCACCGCAATCCTACACGGACATCGCGGCAGTTTCGTTCCTGCCACATTCAGTTGCCGCCAAATTCAGGCATCACTACATTCATTTATCTAGTGAAGACCTTGCGCTCACGACATCAAAAACCGTATGTACACTTCTTTTTGTTCGACAGTCCATAACTCTTTTAAGACGTTAACGCAAGACCTCTAAAAAGAAAGACCGAGATTTTTGATCAGTTTTAAGCACTTAAGCACAGTTCATCACATCTTCAGACCCGAAACACAAACAGTCACGGAAGGAGTAAAACGCTCAGAGGCGGCTTCGCCAGAAGCACGCAACGCCATTACGCGACCGTAAAATAGCAAATAACAAGGATGACCTTCTCCAAGTTGACCGCAAGATTCAAGTGAAAAAGAGACCCTGGTGAACGGATCCACACTCATGTAAGCTCCAGATGCGAAGAGCATCGCAACCGGCATTTTTGTCACCGCTCTCGCACACTTAAAACAACCGAATAACCGAAGGAACATCAATGCACAACAATCGCGTTCCTCGGCGGACTCGTCGCTCGCTCGCCACCGCAACAGTTCTCACCGCGACCGCCGCACTGGCCGCCGCGCCCCTGTTCAGCGCGTCGGCCTTCGCGGCTCACGAGTCTGCGCCGGGAAGCATCTCGCGACTCGAGCCAGCCGAGCCCGCCCAGCTCACAGGTTCGGCGGAATGGGGCCTGCGTCAGAGTTTCCGCAGCTACATCAAGACAGGTCCGGCACACGGAAGCTGGGAGCTTCTCGACGGCGCGACCGGGGAATTCAACTTCCCGGTGGACGACGGACAGTCGATCACTGCCGAAACCCCCGGAACGATCACATTCAAGGGCGGTGTGCACTTCACCGGGCACGACGGCCAGCTCGACATCACGATCGCCAACCCGGTCGTGAAATTCACCGGCCCGGACACCGCCGATTTGCTCCTCAACGTCAAGAGCAAGGCGATGGGCGCTGCCGACGTCACCGACTACGGTCAGATCGAGTTCGCCAAGCTGAGCAACATCACGATTCAGCACGACGGCGAAAAGAAACTCACCGTGAAGGCTCCCAAGGTCGTCTTGACCGCGAAGGGCGCCCAGGGCTTTGCGAACTTCTACAAGGAGGGAACGGAGCTCGACCCCTTCAATTTCGAAATCAACGAAACGGCCGCCCCTTCGCCTACGCCTACGCCGACGCCGAGCCCCACGGACCCAGCGCCCAGCCCGACCGACCCGTCGCCCTCGCCGACACCGACACCGGACCCCTCGCCCAAGCCTCCGGCTGACAACAGCCAGAAGCCGATCGCGGATCCCTGCTTGGCCGATGATGCCTGCAACCTCTACTTCGCAGATCAGTTCCCGGCCTCCATCGCGAAGCTCGGCATGAAGATCCCTGCGGGCGGCGAGGTCATCGCGGGCGACTGGGACGGCGACGGCGTTTCGACCGTCGCGATCCGCAACGGCGAGAACTACACCTTCTACGATTCCAACCGGTCTGACGCGAAGACCACCACTGCGACCTTCCCCGGAACGGGATCGGGTCAGGTGCTCGTGGCCGACTTCAACGGCGACAAGAAGGACGACATCGCCGTCAAGAACGGCAACGTCTTCTCGATCAAGTACAACGCCACCGCCTCGGGCGCGGCCGACGCCGCCGTTCCCTACGGCAAGGCTGAGGATTACGGCCTCGCGGGCGACTGGGACGGCGACGGCAAGGCCACCCTCGGCGTCCGCCGCGGGTACACCAACCTCCTTCGAGACACCCTGACGGGCGGCGAGGCCGATCGTACCTTCGCCTACGGGCGCAACGACGACGTCGCATACGTCGGCGATTGGAACGGCGACGGCAAGGACACCGTGTCCGTCCGCCGCGGTGCGATCTTGTTCGTGAAGAACGCCCTCTCCGGAGGCGACGCGGACACGTCCTTCACCTACGGGCGGGCCAGTGACAAGCTCGTCGTGGGCGACTGGACCGGCACGGGCAAGGACACCGTGGCCGTCGTGCGCGAGCAAGCAAAGGGCGGCCTTGGCTGAGTGCTACTGAGCGACGCCTCGTTGCGGGGCGGGTGCGGCGTCGCCTGACGGCACGCTGCGCTCGCCCCGC
>ERZ773083.871-NODE-871-length-22709-cov-3.306833_pt1 | contig 22709 bp, 26 predicted proteins | sample MGYA00511465_ERZ773083 | MGnify/ENA primary metagenome ERZ773083 (study PRJEB29015, sample SAMEA2738001) | human oral metagenome | biome: human oral; feature: human-associated habitat; material: dental | place: China | collected 2060 ... | reverse complement strand
TATATCGTCGAGCGAAGCGTATTGACCCGAAGTCATAACCGTATAGTTCAAATCGCCTTCGGTGATGCGCAGTATTTCGCCGACGGTGTATTGATTTTGCGGCCGCGCAAGTTTGTATCCGCCCTGCGGTCCGCGCACGCTTTGCAAAAGTCCGTATTTGCTCAAAAGAGAGGTGATTTGTTCGAGATATTTTATTGAAATAGCCTGCCGCTCCGAAATATCTTTTAACGGGATAAATTCATCCTGATTGTGCTGCGCCAAGTCGATCATAAAGCGGAGCGCATATCTGCCGCGCGTCGATATTTTCATATTTTCCTACCGAAAGACTAGTATATTCGATTGCAGCGATTTTGTAAAGAAAAAAGGGAGGAAAAAGGGAGGAAAATCGCAAATTACTTTATTATAGTATTTACATTTTTATAAAAAGTGCTATACTGTGCTCTTCGAAAGTGCCGCAGCGTTTCAACGGTGATTTTAAAATATTTCATTTTAAAAAGTTATAAAGAGAGAGAATTACAATGCAGCCTGACTCAAGCATCGATTTCTTCGACGAAAACGAACGGCGGGTAAATATCGTCGTTGTAAAGTTGTACAGTTTATTTACGTTCGCGGGTCCCGTTATGCTCGCCGCGCGGTATTTCAATATCTTTCCGAAAGCGAATTATACATTTTTATTCGCATATACGCTGTATTTTGCCCTTACGCATTATGGCTGCGGCGGATGTGCTCGATGCGCTGCTGAGTAAGCGTCCGTATAAAGAAGCGCTTTCGGTCGATGAAACGCTCAGTGCCATTAACCGGCTGTCGGGCAGACAGTTCGATCCGAAAGTCGTTGAAGCGATGGAAGCGATCCGCGCAAGCTTTGTCGCCTCTTAACGCCGTCCGGCATTATCCGAGTTATTGAATAAAGGTCGTCAATAGTATATTATTATTATATGGTCTGGTCGATAGAAGAGTTTATTGATAAAAAAACCGTCGATGCCCTTTCCGTATTTGTCACATCGAATGATGAAAAAGAGTTTTCTCGCGCAACGGATATCATCGTACAAGCATTCGGCTTTGACAATCAACCGTTTTCGCGAAATAACGCGAACGACGACGCCAAACTGACGGTGAGTTTTAAAAATAATCTTGCATTGCTTATTCAAAAAACGTGGGTTGAAAAAACGGATATCGAATTAAAAGAACGTGTTTTGTATCAGCTCGAACAGTTCCGTTCGGATTCCGCGCAAACGTGGAAAGCTTCTTATGCTCCGTTCCTCGATATCCTCTACAATGCGGTATACCTTATGTTCGGAGAGCAGGTGCATACGGACGATTTCAACGAATATGCGCTTCGTATCGATCCGGAATTCGGCACGTACTGGTGGTACGTCGGCAGCTTGCCGCGAAGCGCCGATTGGCCCGAAATGAAGTGCCGCGATGCGATTTTGCTCGGAATGTACTTCCTTGCAAATTATTAGGTCAAATGTCGAGTTTTGAAAATATTAGCAAAAGATATGCTTTCGGCGAAAATGACCGGCATACAATCTTTGTAGACGCATGTGAACGCGGCTCTCACAGCGGAATCCCCGCTTACGCTCCGGTTGTGCTTTTAAAGCAAAACTTGCGCAAGCTGAACGCACAAAGTCGCACGCGTGTCTCCCGCTGTTACGCCGCATCCCGCACACGTCAAGCAGTTCTGGTATACGGTCGCAACTTCGCTGTAAGCATAATTTTATTTATTTTCGAAACTTGACACAAAAAAGAAAAACCCTCTAATTCTTTATCAGATATAAACTTACCCTATCTTTTACAAATCAGTCAAGTAAGAATCTCTCAACTGTAGTAATTACTGTAGTAAAAAAATGCAGTAAATAGAGCTGTTACGGTTCATAGGGCATACCGTAACCGCTTTAGCGGTACCCGTCGGAACGGGACAGCCATATTAACGTGCCCTACGTTAATGTGGCTTTTTTTTTGTGCAGTGCCGGTGTACGGGCGGACGGAGATACTCTCCAATCCGTCCGTCTGTCGGGTTCGACTCCCGATCTGCACAATTGCTGCCGTATGGCGGCGTAAATCTCATCGTATGGAAGGAGAGTATCCATATGCAAGTTATCACATTTTCAAGTATCAAAGGCGGAACCGGAAAGACATCGCACGTTATTATGGTCGCAAATTGTCTCGGAGCTGCCGGTTATCGAGTCCTTGTCATCGACATGGATTTAAACAATGCTGCAAGTTTTTATTATTTGAACGAGCAAACGCAAGAGCGCGTCAACGAAAAAAACATTGCTGCAGCGATCGGCCGGGCAGATAATCGCCTTGAAGATTATATCTTACTGACCGATCATCGGGGTGTCGATATTATCCCGTCGTCGCTGTATCTGGTTGATATGCGCGGCGTATCGGATCGTAGGCTTGCACAAATGTTGCCGACGATCAGCGAGCAGTACGATTTTGTCTTTATCGACACCCAGCCGACGTACGATAATCTGGTACTGGCTGCTTACAACGCATCGGATATCATCATTACCCCTGCCAATTTATGTACGTTTGATTACAACACGGCGAGCTTTTTACGCGATAAAATCGCAACCGAAACGGACAAAATCAATAATTGGTATATCACTATTAACGGATACAATGCGCGCTATGCGCAAGCCGGTACGGGTATTCAAAAAGAATATATCGATTATTTTCAACGCGATTTTACATTGACTCCGACGCAAACGTGGTTTCCGTGGACATCGACGGTACGAAAAATCACCGATCAAAATATGTATCTCTCGGATAAAAAGAGCGGCAAAGACACTGCTGTCAATCCGAAACTGTACGATGCCGTCTGCGCTCTTGCAGAGAGCATCAGTGGTACGACTTTTGTTCGTCCGGAGGAATTCTGATGGCATTGAACCTCGCTCACAAAAGTGCGCTTGCCGGTCTTAACAGCGGTTGTACAACCGTTGCCCGGCAAATGCGAGTCGATGAGATACAACTGTCAAATGAGTTTTCATCGCTGTTTCCGGTAAATCCTGCGGTTCTGGCTCAAATCGTAGAGAGTATAAAAAAGCACGGATTTGACAATTCGCAGCCGCTGCATGTTTGGAAAGAAAAAGGCCTATTGCTTGATGGTCATACTCGTCGCCTTGCCGTTCTTGAATGCGGTCTTACGACAGTCCCTGTTTTTGAACACAGTTTTGCAACGGAAGAAGAAGCGATGGAGTATGCACTCGGCTTACAAACCGCGCGCAGAAATTTGACGGATGCTGAATTATTAAACGCATTATCGAAACTCGATCAATTGAAAAATCGAGGACGTCCGGACGGTAAAAAAACTGATGAACAGCCGAAAGGAAAATCAGCCGCACATCTTGCTAAAGTGCTCGGCACGAGTACCGGCAAAATCGAAAAAGCACGGGCGGTATCGAAAAAAGCGACGGCGAAAGTAAAAGAAGCTGTAAAAGCGGGAAAGATGTCCGTCAATGCGGCATACGAAACGGTACGAGAGCCGTCACCTGAAAAGGATACGAGTACGGCAGAAAATCCTTCGATACAGCTCGATAAAATTATTTTTATTTTGTCGGAGCGAAAAATGTACCCTGCGATCACCGCGTTGTGCAGCGACTTGCATTTACCGCAAAAAGTCATCGAATCTGTTTTGCAAAACATTCCGGAGAAAAAACGCGCGTTGATACAAAATTTGCGCATAGGAGACGTACATGGCACAAAAAAAAGCTGATTTATGTGTTGCGGTCAATACTTATAAAGACCGCAACGGCGAAGAACGTACACAATGGGAAAATATCGGGGTCGAAATGAAAGGCGATGACGGAAAAATATTTTTCTTATTAAAACCGTGGATCAACCTTTCCGGCATTCCACATGACACGGGTAAACACGTTGCCGTTTATCGATTTACCTCGAAAGCGGCGTCATCTTCATCTGCTGCACTGCCGGAAACAAATTAAGCGGGTGCGGATATACAGGTTTGTCATGCAAGGTTCGAATCCTTGGTATCCGCAGAACCCTGTCAGGGTTAAAAAACGACTGACCCGGTCGAAAAACGGGTAACGTTTGTTTTATGGGTTCTTGTAGGCCTAACGCCATTTTAGGCCTATAAGTTTTCTCAAAACGAGGAAGTTATGCGTCCGTTCCGAGAATTTTTAACTGCGGTTGCCGCAATGCGGAAACTGCAAATCGCTTATCAAAAAGACAAAGCACCTTCTCTTTTGAAAAAAACGGAAAAGCAGGAATACCTCGTAGATAGATTACTCGATGAATACCGCAAAGAATATATTTCGCAAAAACAAATACCGCTGTTTTAGGGGGCGAATGAAATGAAATTTGATGAAAGTAGAGTTTATACCGCGCTCAATGCGGACGAACTAAAAAGCGGCAAAAAATACGATCTCGGGTTTTGACTTTTACAGAATACATTTGGAGGATAATTACGATGGCTTATTTATCGCCTTCCGTTTTAACGATTATTTTCACTTTTATGATTATGGGTTATGTATGGGCAATTTTATATTTGGCTTATGCTTATCATAAGGAGCAAGCGAAAAAAAATGGTAGTACAGATGATAATTTGGAATCGGATAAAAATAAAGTGAAGAAAGATGTGCAAAATATTGAACACAACGACAATGATAACGGTGATACCGCCGATGAAAAACGTGCAATAGCAAATATTAGTAAATCTCTTAGCAGTATTGAGATAACTGTAAGTGCCTTTATTGCCTTCTTGATTATTTTTATCCTAACAAAATTCTAGTTTTTGACAAATAGCAGGGGACAGTATGGAATTTTATGCGAGCCAGATTTATACGGCGGTAAATGCAGACAAACTTCGGATCGGGAGTGAATGTATATTTGCGAATACGCTAGAGGAGTTACGGCAAAGAGTACAAGCCGTAAACGTAGAAGACTGTACAAAAAAATCAAGTAATTGGTATTACGATGCCAACATTAAATACTTCGTATCTGATAAGGGCACATGGATCTATGCCTATCTTATCAAGCCGACGAAAGAAATCGATTGTGCCCATGCAGACGAATTGAAAATCGCGAATAAGTTCATTTTTTTAGACAAACAAAGGTGGCGAAAAAAAGTACAAGATAAAAATATCTCTGACTATATCTCGGCATGCGTTAAACTGTACAAGTGTGACCGCAACAATCACTTTCTAGTTGATTGTCATGTTTATAATTATGCCTACCTTACCGAGCCGCCTGCCAAAGCGATTAAAGAACACTACGGCTGGGTAAAAAAACTCTTTAGGAACTTGCGGGCTCGTTACCGAATATGTCACTATATTATTAAAAAAGTTTTCAATAAATATATTGAAAGCACGAACACCGATTTTACGATGGATTTGAGAAAGGACTAAATACTATGATAAACACAGCGTATAACGTTGATTGCATGAAATACATGAAAAGTTGTTCAGATAAACAATTCGATCTCGCTGTCGTTGATCCGCCTTATGGGATAGGTGAAGATTGGAAAAAAAGGAACAAGGGCGTTGTTTTTAAGCAAACATCATACAAAAACGATGCTATCCCGAACGCTGAATATTTTAAAGAACTCAAAAGGGTTTCTAAAAATCAAATTATTTTTGGCTATAACTATTATACGCGATATCTCGGTAGTACAAATTATTTGATTATCTGGGACAAAAAATCATCTAATAATCAAGTTATGCGTTACTCAAAATGTGAAATAGCCTATTCGAGTATAAAGATCCCTTGCAACATAGTATCTATCGCTTGGGATGGTTACAGAATGGGGCCAGAAACAGGACAAAAGAAAATTCACCCGCATCAAAAACCTGTAGCACTGTATAAATGGATTTTGGAGAACTATGCAAAAAGAGACGATACGATTTTCGATACGCATCTTGGCTCCGGTTCTTCAAGAATTGCCGCCTACGATATGGGCTTCGATTTTATCGGCTGCGAGATAGACATTAATTATTTTGAGGCACAAGAACATAGATATAAAGACCATATAGCGCAACACAATTTATTTGAGTTTGCAGAAGGCGTATGCGTATGATGAAGAAGCAAACTTTTCTCTGTTGTATAAACGGAGAGAAAATTGAGGGATATAAAAAATGACAGAAACAAACACGCAACAAAAAATCACCGAACTCACAGAAGCGATACGAGATTTACTGCTGTATAAAAACGAGAAGTACGGCGATTCGGCAATCAACCCAAAAAAGATTTTTTATAAAGGAGACGCGCGAAATGCGATCTTGATTCGACTCGACGATAAGCTCAGCCGAATTACAGCAAACACGGACGATAGTCCTCGTGTAAACGATGTTGCGGACATAATCGGCTACTGCACGCTACTGCTTATCAGTATGGGTGTAACGCAGACAGATATTAAGAATCTCATGGATTAAAAATAAGTAAAGACGAAATGAAAGAATTGATTACATCGATATGTTTTTATAGCAATTGCTTATATTTTTGGGGAGGGTATAGATGGGCGGGAGACCATGAAGTACGCGATAGAGGGATTTTCACAGGCGAAGTTGCTTGAATATAACTTGGATATACTCGACGCATTTTTGCTGCGATGGTTTGCGGATTTTATCGCATCGGGTAGTATGCGGCAAACGATACAAAAAGGGAGAATTTATTATTGGATTCACTATCCGACGGTTATGAAGGAGTTGCCGGCGATGGGCATACATAATACAAAATCGATTGCCGTAAAGTTTGAAAAATACGTTTCAGCGGGTATTCTCGACAAGACTGTCATACGCACGCAAAAAGGCGCAACTGTTTATTATGCAATCATCGAATCGGTATTTCGTTCACTCTTGTATACGCCTGAAAATCCGCACTGGAATAAAAATTCCTGTGCGGAAAATCCGTTTCCGGATTTACCGTTTTATGATGAAAAACCGGCTGAAAACAGTAAAATTTCGAGCGAAAACGGGGAAGATTCGGGAGAATCGGGCGAAGAAAATCCGCACCGGAATAAAAATTCCTGTGCGAAAAATCCGGTTGTAGATTTACCGTTTTATGACGAAAAAACGGCGGAAAATGACGAAAATTCAGTCGAAAACAGAGAAAATTTGGGAGAATTGAGTGAGGAAAATCCGCACCGGAATAAAAATTCCTGTGCGCATGAGAATAAAAATTCCTGTGCGCACCGGAATGAAAATTCCTGTGCTTTAAATGACTCTACTACAAAGGATTCACCTACTACTGCTACTACTAGTGTCAGCAAAAACGAGAGAGCAGCAGCAGTTATTTTGCACTTAAAAAAAGAGTTTGAAAAGTATTTGAATCCGGAACTCTTTTCAGCCGATTTTTGGCCGTCATTTTCGGCTGCCGTGCAAACACTCCCGAACCGAGTGTGGAGCGAGTATATCGCGTTTTTATTTCGGTATACGGCGGAGAAAAAACCGCAATCGCCGGTAAATTATATCTACCGTATCGCCTCCCAGCCGTTTATGCTTGCCGCATACTTTGAGGATAAAGCAAAAGCCGAAGCAGCGAAACAGCGGATGTCGAAAAAACGAATATGTGTTATCTGCGGAAGGGAATACGAGGGGGAAGAATGTCCCGCATGTCATTTTTGCTATTACGATAATTCCGACGCGAAAAAAGTTGCATTGGCGAAACGGATATACGAGTTACCCGATTCGGAAAAATCAAAACTTGAAAAGGAGCTCTTAGAGTGTTCTGCAAAATACGGCTTGGAGCAGTTTGCCGAATACCAAAAACACAAAGAGCGCATTTACGAAAAATACGGGATACACGCATGAGGCATTTTTTGTTTGAAGATAAAGACTATGAAATCAATCCTCGTTATAAAGTGCCGAAAAAAGAGTACGCACTTGTCGCAGGCCTTACCGCTCTTTATTATTTTTCAAAGTATCATAGCGGGAAAAACGGGGGCGGAAAGAGCGGAGACTACGGCGCGAGTGTAAAAAAGTATGCTATCGACCGGCGGCAAAATTGTACGGTAAAGATGCACTACAGTTACAGCATGGATGCACATAAAGAACAGATAAATCGATACTTACAAAGAGAAGGAACGGGAAAAGACGGAAAGGGTGCGGAATTATACGGCTGTGATGAAAAAGAATATAGGGAACACATGGTATCAAAAAATTTCCGCATTTTTTTAAGCCCTGCAAACGACAAGGTTGCACTTAAAACGCTTGCAACGACTTTTATCAAACATCTTGAATTGCAAACCGGTTATACACTGTATTGGCTTGCTGCCGAACACTACAACACCGAACACCCGCACGTTCATTTGTTAATAAACGGAAAAGATAAAAATGGACAAGACGTATACATCGCCCCTGATCTCGTAAAAACGCATATGCGCGACATTGCACGCGATATTTGTACTTCTCTTGTCGGGAGCCGCACGGATGAGCAAATCCGGGAAGAAAAGCGCAATCAATTAAAGGCTGCTCGATATATAAAATTGGATCGTGAAATTGAAAGCCTGATGTTTATTAATAACACTGTAGATGTAAAAAGTATCTTTACGAAAAAAGAATTATTATTGACGCGCCTTGAGCATCTGCATACAATGGGCATATGTAAAAGGGACGGGAAAAAATATATTTTTGAAAAAGATTGGATCGATACGTTGAAAAACGTCGGGCGCTATAACGTGTACTTAGATGCCCGAAACGAACTGCACTATACATCAAAATACGATTTTACCTTATTTCACACGGAAGAAAAAAATATAAGCGGCATTGTCACGAAGGTGTATCGCATGCAGGAAGATTCGGACGCAAACGCCGTCGTCGTTGAGAGTATCGATGGAAAAGCGTATTTTATCCCGCTATACAAAAAAGCGCCGGTGAAGCAAGGAGAGACGGTAAAGGTAGAAGCCATACAAAACCAAAAAGGACGGTTGACGCCGCGTTTTGAAAAAGTAAGCGAGAAAGATTTACAAAAAGAATGTATTGCAAAAGGATACACGAAAGGTTTTGCCGCAGCTCTTATGAAAAAAAATTTTACACGAAAGAACGAAAGAGAGTTATAATAACAAAAGCGAAAGGAGCGATAGATGAAAGTGCATATTGCATACACACACAAAGATAACGGAAGCGGCGTTTGGGTAGATACAAACGGCAAAGAGCTTACGAGCGATTATTGCAAAGGAAACGAAGTGTTCGTCACGGATAAAGACGGAAAGGAAGTACAAACCAAGGCGCGATTTCTGCACTATACGGGGAAAGTGTTACGCGATAAGGACGGACAATTATTGGATGACGACATATATAAAGGCGGTGTCATTTTGCGTTTTAGAAACGGCCGGCTTGACGGAGAAGGAGAACCGGCAGTCGAAACAGAAGATTGTCATATCGAATATTGGGATAAGGGAGAGCTGAAAGAGGTTGTAAGCGACTATATGAATCATAAAGAAAAATGGCAAAATAATATAATTCAGGAGGTTCGTATCGATAAAGAGTAATACACGCCTCAAACGGATCGGCACTTTTTAAAAACCCATAAAACAGGCGTTCGGAGGAATCCGGATGTCCAAAAAAGAGTTTATCCGAAAAAAACCTCAAGCGGGCAACACCAAACAAATACACGTATTTGTTTTCAGATTTACTATCCTCATCATCATGCTTACCGGGTGCTGGGTATCGACGCAGTATTTTGCGAAGCTGGTCGGCTACAGTATGGCGCTGTGCGGCTATCCTGCGTACATAACGGCGAAAGGCTATCCCGTCTATTATCCGTGGATGTACTTGTCATGGATGCTCGACTACCTTTTTAAGCCCGAGTTTTTCTATATAAAGCAAGCGCTGAAACCGTGGATTTTTATTACGACGGTATCGACAGCGCTGTTCTTGTTGTATACACTCATCCGCAGCCTGTCACAAAAAGCGGAAAATCTCTACGGTTCTACAAGACTTGCGACAAAAACCGATTTAAAACAAAACGGACTTTTAAGTGGAAAAGGTACGATACTCGGCATGTATATTTCCCGCCCCGATTATACGGCGGTAGAGGTCATCATCCGGGAGGGAAACCCCTCGCTGCACCTTATAAGAGAGATGCCGCTGATAACCCAATACGGAACAGGCTCGACGCTTGTTATCGCGCCTCCGAGATCGGGCAAAGGCGTATCGATCGGGATCCCTTCGCTCTTAAATCACAACGGCTCGCTTATTGCAGTAGACTTTAAGGGCGAAAACTATATCTATACTTCCGGCTACCGGAGACAATTCTCGTATACATTTAAATGGGCGCCTTCGAGCGACGACAGTGTATCGTTCAATTTTTTAATGGAAATACGCAAGGGTGAAGAATGGTCTGACGCGATCATGCTTGCGACGACCTTGCTTGCACCGCAAACGGAAGGGAGAGAGGATGAGAACTCCGCCCACTTTAGGGTTGCCGCTATCGATTTTTTAACTGGTACGATACTGCACGTATTGTGCAGCAGTTTTACCGATAAAACGTTCGGCGGCTGTCTTGATTTTCTGTCGGGCACACAAACCGGCACGGAAGAAGAGAGGGAAGAAAAAAGTTATGTATTACTGCGCTCAATGATCGAAGCCGAACACTGTTCAGCTCAAGTTCATGCACACGTCGTGGGAGTGGCAAACCGGCAGCTTGAGCGGCCGGCACGCGAGCGAGGCTCGGTCTTTTCAAGCGTCTTTAAGGGCTTATCCGTTTTTGAAGATCCGAAGATCAGAAAGAATACATCAGAACACGATTTCAGCTATTCGTCTTTTGTCGACTCTAAACACCCGGTGAGTTTATACATCACCTTGTCAAATGCAAAGATCGATCAGACGTCGATGCTCTTGCGTCTTTTTGTGAGTATGATGCTGCGCCGGCTTTCGGATGCGGAAACAAGTTTCGACGAAGTATTTTTAAAACACCAGCTGCTGTTTTTTATCGACGAGTTTACCGCGATGCCTGCAATGAATTTTTTGCAAAAAGCGATGGCGATCGTTCCCGGCTACGGTATCAAGTTTATGCTTATCTGCCAGAGCTTGTCGCAGCTTAATGCGGTCTACGGCACGAACCATCAGTTTTTATCGCTCGTAAAACATATCGTAACGTTCGCACCCGGCGATATTCAATCGGCGGAGCTCTTTTGTAAAACGATCGGAAAAGAATCCGTATGGAAGTCATCGACATCGATATCCGGAAATAAAATGGATATCACGCTCAATAACCTCAATCAATCAGGAACGGAGATCGAGCGGAATCTTATTAACCCGGATGAACTTATGAAACTGCCGTACAGCGACTGTCTTATCTTTACGCAAGGTATGCCCGTAACGTACGCCTCGAAAGTCGTCTACTACGACGACAGCCGCTTTAAGCACAAGGTGTATAACAGGAAAAATCCGAATCCGAAATTACGGCCGTATATGAAAAAAGCGGAACTTTTAAAAGAGTGCGCACCGCTTCGAAAGATGAAAACGGAGCGCGCGTGGTACGAGCTCCCGTTATGGACGACGCTTGAAAAAGAAGAAGACATTGTGTACTCAAAAAACTTGATCGACCCGCGTTTAATCGGGCAAGCGCTCGCACAAGAGGCTGCAGAAATAACGGAAGTACAAAATGAAACAAAAGAAGAGATAACGAATCTGTCGGCGCTGCTCGTCGGCTAAAGGAGATAAGAGATGCAGAGCGTACAACACAATTTTAAAATATCCAATGAGCTCGACAAACAAATTCGCGAGTATTGCAAAACGCAGAAAATTGAAAACTTGAGCGAGTTTTTCAGACGCGCGGCCGTAAAGGAAGTGACGCCCGATACGTCGGATGCGCTTTTGACGTTCGAATCGTTAAAAGATTTACACGATAAAATACACCGGCTCGAAAGCGAGCTGTCGGTTTTCTTTCATCTCTTCTGTTTTTATGTAAAGCATTTTTTTGTGTACAACCCTGAAATTCCTCCCGCCAATGTACAGGGTGCGGCCTTATCCGCGAAACAGCGATATGACGAAATGCTCTCCGAGTTCAAAAAGACCTTTGCCGACTCGCCGTCGATTTTTCACAGCATGCTTGCAGATTATTTTGAGGAAAGAGACTAAATGCTCGATTATAAAGCGCAAGAAATAGTCAACGAACGCCAGCTGCAAAATCTCATGGGAGAGCTCGACGTGCTTACGCCCTATTTTAAAGATGAGAGCGTTTTAAATATTTTTACCCTGCGTAACGGAAAAATCAAAATCGATCATTTTACGAAAGGACAGTTTATACTGGATGATATCGTTTTCTCTCGCGATAAAGTCATGCGCATTATTAATTTTTTAGCTGCAATGACCGACTGCGTTATAAATCCCTTGGAGTATCCGGTACTTGAAACATACATACCCGGTTACGGATTTCGCGTGACGGCCGTAATAAAACCGTGGGAGCTGTATCCGCAGCTTGCAATCCGCAGGCCGAATCCGCGAATTATCGCGCTCGAAGAATATCTGGAAGCGGGAAGGATCTCGGAAACTCATTTTCGGCAAATAAAAGAAGCGATCAAGGAATCCAAAAATATCGTTATTATCGGAGCGACAGGAAGCGGTAAAACAACTTTTGCCAACAGTTGTATACATGAACAAGTCCAACTTTATCCAACCCATCGATATCTATTGATTGAAGATAATCCTGAATTGAGATGCGAAGCCGAAGACGTAACGCATATTCTCATTCGACACGAGCAGGTAAAATTTGCAAGAAACTTTGCTTTGCGCTGGTGTCCGAAGCATATCACGTTCGGTGAAATACGAAACAGCATTATGGCCGAAGGCGTTTTGGAATTATGGAATACGGGGCATCCGGGAAACTTTACGACCTTGCATGCAAATTCCGCAAAAGCCGGTTTTGAGCGTCTTACCGGCATGATACAAGACCCGTATGTAAAAAATCATATCGGAGAATATGTCGATCTTTGGGTCTATCTTGCACACCAAACAGTCGAAGAAGTGCTCGAATCGGAATCGATACAAAATCACGTGGAAACCCTAAAACAAACCATATCACAAATGAATCTCTATGGAGGATTGTATGATGAAACTCATGAATGACAAAAGGAGCTTTCGAGCATTGGTTAGTAAAATGAAAGGCGGAGCCGCCTCTGTTTTACTTTTTCTTACAACAGCGTCCGCATTTGCGCAAAGCGATATTATTCCGAGCGAAATAAAGACGACGTTCGAGACTATTCGTGACTGGATCAAAGATGAGATTGCACCGGTATTGCTCGGTATCTTTTGGATATGTACGGCAATCTATTATGGCTATCATAAAGATTCGAACAGAGCGAAGACGGCGTTTATTGCCGTAACCATTGCGGCGATCGCAATCGGAATCGGTTTAAAAATCGTTGAAAAAGGTATGAAGCTGAGTTGATATGAGCGTTATCGATTTTTCAGTTCCGGTACACCGAAGTTTACAGCAACGTGATTTACTTGCAGGAGTGCCGCACAGTGCATTATTTGTCCTTGTTATATTCGGTATCGTAACCGTATATATGGCGCAATTATATTGGTTTTTGCCGGTAATAATCGTGCTCTACATTGCGATGCGGATATTAACAAAACATGATCCTTTTTTACTTGATATTATTTTCATATCAATAACACAGGACGATTACTTGTTACCTTAACAATTTTCGATGGCTGCCCTCCGTAGGGGCAGCCTCTTTGAGAGCATACTATGCAGCCATTTAAGATACGCTATAGAGCGAAAAAAAACAGTTTTTATAAAATCCTCCCGTGGGCATATATCTCCGATTATGCCGAAGGCGTTGTCGTGCAAAAAAACGGACTTTTGCAAAGAACGTTCGCTTTTCGCGGGCCGGATTTGGAATCGGCGGCGGCCTTGTATATCAACGATATGTGCCTATTTATTAACGATATTGTAAAATCGCTCGGTACCGGATGGGCATTTTGTTTTGAAAACAATCACTTTCAAACGCGCGATTATCAGGGAGCCTCTTTTACCAATACGGCCGCCTACCTTATCGATAAAGAGCGGGAGTTTACCTACCAGTCATACGGCGCTCATTTTGACACGAACTATTATCTTACGATTGTCTATGAATCGCCATTGGATATCAGCACTAAGATCACAAATATTTTTTTCAAAGAAAAAACAATCGGACTCGACAGTTCCATAAAGGAAGCGGTGAAAAAGCTGCTTGCCGTTACGGATGATATATGCGCACTGCTGGCAAAAAAGATGACGATCGTGCCGTTGGATACCAATGAGACGCTTACATATTTGAAGCAGAGCATCTCGAAATCGGGATACCCGGTACAAAATCAAAACGATATTGCTCCGTTTTTTCTCGACCACGTTTTACCCGATGAAGTGCTGGATGTCGGTATGACCTTAAAATTGGGAGAGTATTTTATCCCGATGATAACGATCAATGCCTTTCCGTCAAAAACCTATCCTGCGATTTTGGACACATTAAACGGAGCGCATATCGAATACCGCTGGACGTCGCGTTTTATTTGCATGGATAAACAGACCGCGCTCTCTTCCATTCAAAAACAATCGGATAAATATTTCGGACAAAGGGAATCGTGGAAACAAACGTTTTTTAAGATGTGGACGAAAGAAGATACCGGCAGGGTCAATAAAGGAGCTGTTGCACGAGAAGAAGAAACTGATGCCGCGCAAATCGATGTTGAAACTGACGTCGTTTCTCTCGGCTATTACACAAGCTCGCTTATGGTCTGGGATACGTCGCTCAAAAAAGCGAAAGAAAAACTTACTGCCGTAAAAAGTATTATCGGAGCAGCGGGGTTTACCTGCGTTGAAGAAACGTTCAATGCTTTGGAATGCTTTATGTCCATGATGCCCGGGAATGTATATCCGAATATCAGACGGACGGCGCTGACGAGTATGAACTTTGCGCATGTCATACCGGTATCGGCGATATGGTCGGGTGAATCATACAACGCGCATACGGACAAGGTTTGTAAACTCGGTGTTCCGCTTATGACCTGCTCGAGTAACTACGGCACGCCGTTTTATTTCAACCTTAATGTCGGAGACGTTGGTATGGTATCGGTTGTCGGTCCTATAGGCTCGGGAAAATCGACATTACTCGAACTTATCGAAGCGCAATTTTTAAAGTATCCCGGATCCCGTGTCATTATCATTGACAAAGGAAGGAGTGCCCGGCAACTTACCATGGCCGTAGGCGGCCGCTATTACGAACCGGGTGCAAACCGAATCGCGTTCCAACCGCTTGAAAATCTCGACACGCAAGCAGAACGCCTTTTTGCAGCGGAATTTATCGAAGGGCTTTTAATAATGCAGCAGCAAAAGATAACGCCTGCGATAAGTAAAGCGATTTACGAAGCGGTTAATCTTGTTGCAGGTATGCCGAAAAAACAACGGACGCTTACGACATTCAGGCAAACGGTAAACTACTACGATGAAAATCGGAATATCGATACCGTAAAAGAAGCGCTCGAGCCGTACTGTCTCGGCGGAAAATACGGAGAGATATTCGACGCCGATTCAACTGATATGAGTCTTGATACAACATGGCTTATGATAGAGATGGGTGAGCTTATGAAGCTCGGGGAAGCATGCGTAACGCCGGCACTAAAATATATCTTTCATCTCATCGAAAGCAGGTTCGACGGCACGCTCACGCTTTTAGTGCTCGATGAAGCTTTTCTCTTTTTCAAAAATCCCATCTTCGCAGATCAATTCAAAGAGTGGATAAAAACGGTTCGAAAGCTCAATGTCATGATCGTATTTGCGACGCAGGAGATCGCAGATATTATCAACTCGCCTTTATGCTCGACTATCACCGAAGAATGCTTAACAAAAATATTTTTGGCAAATCAGGAAGCATCTGTTCCGGTGATCACCGAATATTACCGGCAGCTCGGGCTTGCCGACAGTCAAATCGACATCATCTCTCACGCAGTGATGAAAAAAGATTATTTTTATAAATCCCCGAAAGGTACTCGGCTCTTCCAGCTCGATTTAGGAGAACTTACCCTTGCGCTTATCGGGGGGCAAGATCATAGGATGCTCGACGAACTTGAAGCCGCACACAAAGGAGAGGCGGGATATGAATATGTAAAAGATATTCTCGATGCAAAACATATCGACTATAAAAACTATTTGGAGGAATAACATGAAAAAGAAATTGGCAATGGTTATGCTACTGGGTACGCTTTTATTCACACGCGGGACGGCACAGGGATATCCGGTGATCGATATCGCACATATTTTGGAAACGATACAAGTCGGTTTTCAAACCTACCAGCAAGTACAAAATACGATCAAGCAGCTGGAATACCAATATCAACAGACGAAAATGCAGCTGCAAAATTTACAAAAGATGGACTTCAGCAACATTAACGGTGTCAACGATGCCGTAGGGCTTGTCGATAAAAACTTGAGTTTTTTGCGTAATTCGGAAAGCAGGCTCAAGAATACCCGAATACAGATCGGCAAAGGAAGCTATGATTTGGCTTCGATGTATAAAACGCCCGGCGGTGTTTTTTCGGAAATGAGCGATTTATGGACAAGGGATTTAAGTAAGGAAGAAAAAGCGAGAATCTACAGCCGTTACGGACTCGATCCGAGAAATTATTATTACATGCAAGCATGGAACGGACGTGTACAGGAAGGTGCAAAGAAAATCGCAGCGCTTGCCGAAGACGCCGACAAACAGTTTGAAGAAAACGGCAAAGCCGTTGAAGCGATCGCCGAAAAATCCCGGTCGGCCGACAGTACCGTAGCGCTGTTGCAAGCGACGAACGAACTCCTTCGTAAGCTGCACGAAGAGCTTCAAATGCTTTCATACACGACCAAAGTGTCGGCAAATATGCTCGCCGATAAAACAATGGCAGAATCATACAACCGTCCGGAGACGAGAGTCTCTGATGATTTTTTTACAAAATCGGCAATCCCTGATTTGGAATTCAAAGGAGACCGCTAATGATACAATGGCTCGACCATCCTTTTGTGGATCTATTAAGCCAAATAAAAGGTTTATTGCCGTATTTTATGATACAAGCACGTTACCTTGCCGGCTTCCTTTTGCTGCTTAATATCAGCTTATCGTCGATTAAATATGCTATAACCCATCAAGGAATAAAAGATGATATTGTCAAAACAGCGACGGCACTCGTTTTTTTTGTCATCATCATCAATTTATATCCGGCGATCATAAATGGGCTGAACCGCATCGTCTATAAATGGGCAATGAACTCGACCTATACGAAAGTACTTGCACAAACGATCGATAAAACGCGGCAGGATTCCGAGTTTTGGGCGAAAAAAGGCGATAAAGCCGAAGATGCGTATTCGGATATTATTAAAAAAGTTGCCGTGGTTGAAGGCGACGGACAAGTCGGGTATCGTTATATACTTGACGTATATCTTCCCGGCACCGGCTATTTCTCTCCTTCCGCAATGATGCGCGTCGTCATGCTCATTCTTGATAATATTCTCACCAAGGCGAACTCACTTTCACGCAATGCGTTCGGCATTGTTCACGATATGTCAAGTTATATTATGCTGCTTTTAACTGCGCTCTGTGTACTATTCGCGTCGATTTTCGGATTGGCACAATATTTTTTAGGCGCTGTTGAGTTTCAGCTTATTGCCGCTGTCGGCATCATTACGCTTCCGGGTATGCTCTGGAATTCGACGAAATTTTTAACGGAAAAACTTATCGGTGCGATCTTAGGATTTTTTATTAAAATGCTTTTCGTAAGTATTGCCGTCATGCTTATGTTCAACGGACTGTTGGTATTGATGACAAAAGAATTTGCAGGCGCCATCGATCAGCTCGTCTATACGATTTTTACGTGTTTTCTCTATGTGATGTTCTGCCAGTCGGCTCCTGCTCTTGCAGTATCGCTTTTAACCGGAAGCCCGCAGATGTCTTTAATGGAAGCAGGAGCTGCGGCCGCTTCCATCGCTGCCGGTGTATACGGCGCGCAAAGGATCGGAGGCGCTGTAGCGGGAACAGCGGCACGAGGGGGCACTTCGCTCGGCGGCGGATTTATAAAAACGATAGGGGCATCCATGCAGGGAGCACAGGATGCAGCCGCTTCCGGAAAATCCTTACCGGGCGCTATCGGTGCAGGAATGCTTTCAGGTGCGGTTTCTACCGGACACTCGGTCATTAAAACTGCCGGCAGCGTTACCAATTCCATCGGAAGAAGCCTTACCGGCCGCCGAACGGAAAATAAACACAGCTCTCTTGAACGCTTTCAAAAAGGCTCGTCGTTCGACAGCGGAAGCGTACTGTCCGGCAGCTCGCCCGATCCGGATAATGCCGATGTCGGAAAAGCGCGTTCCGTTACGGATTATTTCCGGGCTAAATTCAATGAAGGACGAAATTTTGCAAAAGGAACGTTCGCCAGCGAAGAAATATCTCGCCTCGATGCGGCACAAACAGGAAGCCAAAAAGTGTTTGAAACTTCTTATGCGTACGCTCCGAGACTGAACAAACGGACGTTTCAGAAACTTCCTCCGGCGTTTGCTCCGAATGCGCTTCCGAAAGTCAAAAATCCGGAAGGGCTGCCTCCTCCGTCTTCGACTCCAAGCAGGCTCACGCTTCCGCCGCCGAAGAATTATCCTAAAAACTAACGAGGTTTGATCATGAATCATAAAACACAAAGCTATCTGCCCGACAGCACGGAAAAACATCCGATGAACCGCCTCGACCGGCAATACGACAGGATCATCGGATCGGAACGGACTAAAACTGTAGTGCTTACGGTTATCGTATGTATATTGCTTGTCTATGTTATCGGATCGCTCTTTTTATATCGTAACGCTATAAAGATGCCGAAAGCAGTCCCGATGGTCATCGAAGTCGCTCCGTGGGGAGAAGCGATCAATGTGGGTGATATTTCAAAATATTCGTACGGGACACTCGAAGTTCCCGAAACGAGCCGCGAGTGGCAGGGAAAAGAGTTCGTTCGGAAGCTGCGATCGCTCTCTTCGGATCCGCAAGTGCTCTACGAAAATATATCCTCACTTTTTTCCATGATCACAACGAGTGCCGAAGCGAAGGTCAAATATGACGTACGGAATCCCGATGTTTTCGCACTTGTCGGTCGAAAGACCGTTACCGTGATGATTGAGTCAATTATTAAAGCGTCGGCCAAAACGTATCAAGTCGATTGGATCGAAACAACGCAAGGAGAAAACTCCGGAAAGCGGCATTATCGAGGGCTTTTTACGATCGAATTACTGGAACCCTCTGCAAAACAGGCCGAAAAAAATCCGTTAGGCATATACATAAGTGCCTACGATATAGCTGAAATCGCAAAAGGAGAAACACAATGAAAAAGATACTGCTTGCGGCATTTTCGTTACTGCTTTTAGCATCGTGTAAAACGATGACGATGATGCCGAGTACGCATCCGGATACGATCAGCGCATCCGAACAGAAGAAGGAAGATAAAAACGAGGAACATCAATATATGCTCGATGAAATCGTGTCGAACATACAGAGCAAGAGGGAAATTATTTACATAGAAAAACCCGTTTATCGACCGAACGAGGAAACCGTTGCAAATAAGCTGCCGAAGGCCGAGCAAGAAGTACTTGCAAATATCGTAAAACCTGAAAACTATGCAGGCTCTGCGATGATTTACGATTATAACGAAAACTTCGTCTACGAAGTATACACAAAAGTTTTTTATCTCACGGACATACGGCTTGCTCCGGGCGAAAAGATAGTCGGAAATCCCGCATTATCGGATACGGTACGCTTTAAATGGGAAGCAGGATCAAATTACGAATCGGGCGGTCTTGAACGGCAGCATATGTATATCAAGCCGACGGCGGCCGGTCTTGAGGCAACGCTTATCATCAATACTAATTTAAGAACCTATCACTTGGTGCTGAAAAGCTATAACAGTACGTATATGCCGATTGTAAGCTGGCACTATCCGTTGTCGGCCGAAGAACAGTTATCACTGAAAAAGAGCGGGATGGAAAAAAGTTTCGCCGGAAAAACACCTGAAAGTTTCGGAGGCGATCTTCCCGATTTTAATTTTCGAGTTACCTATACGGTATTCAGAAAACCTTATTGGCTTCCGAAACTCGTGTACGCATTCGGCGGCAAAACGTACATCATTATGCCGAAGGAAACCTTTCAGCGAGAACTCCCCGGTGTGTTCGGTGAACGCCGAGATCTTATCAATTATCGCGTACAGGGAAATACGTTTATCATTGACAAACTTTTAGACAAAATCACGTTGAAATATAACGGTAAAAAAGTCGTTATCAGGAGGATAAAGTAATGGCATACGATCCGCTGACGGACGCATACAGCAATGATGAAAAAACGGATGAAGCGGCTTTCGCAAAATCAAGCGATGCCGGAGCGGGAGAAACGGAAGCGTCTCAGGAGGCACGAGACGCCGATACGAAAGAAGACTTCAAAGAGGAAAAAGTTCCGAAGCTCAATAAAAAGATGGTCATTATTTTTCTTGCGGTTGCAGCGATACTTCTTTTAGCACTCCGTTTCTTTAAAAATCACCGTCCCGACATTAAAAAAACGCAAGAGAAAAAACAGGCAAGCGATATTATCGTGCCGGAGTTCGGCGATTACAAAAACCGAGGCTATAAAGATACGCCGATCACGGAAGAAAAAGATACATCCGGTACCGAAGAAAGCAAAATACCCGCACGTGCGGCAGACTACGAACTTCCGAAACCTGAAAATACAAGGACAGCCCCGCGAACACAAAACGCACCTTCTTCGTCCTATCGTTCATACGCATCGGAAGAAGAGCTGCTTGCGCGGAAATCCGAAATTACAGCTCCGATAAATCGTACAAGAAGTTCCCAAAACGGCGGTACGCAAACTTCCTATTCATACCCTGATCAAGCGAATGCGAATGATTATCTGGCGTCCCGCCTTAATAATCTCAGTACGATTCAAAAATCGAGCTATGAAAGTCAGAATATGCAGGATAATAAACTCCGCTTTTACGAAAAAGATAAATCGGGTTTTGTGACCGGCCATTATCTCCCCGATGACAGTATCTGGATCGATACCGTTATTCCGGCTGTTCTTTTGTCCGGTATCTCTACCGATCTTCCCGGACAAATAAAAGCGCAGGTTACCGAAAATGTATACGACAGCAAAACGGGTACCGTTTTGCTTATTCCGCAAGGCTCGATCTTAAATGCCGAATACAATTCTTCCGTAAGCTATTCGCAAAAACGGGTACAAATTTCATGGAATACACTCGTGCGTCCCGACGGTTATCAACTGAACCTCGGAAATATGAACGGCGTCGATACTGCAGGATTTTCGGGCGTTCGCGGCTGGGTAGACGATCATCTGTTCGAATACTTAAAAGCGCTGGGGATCATTACCGCCTTTACGGCGATCAATGGAGAATTCGACAATCAGATGAAAGCTCTGACAAATCAATATGCGGCAAACCTCTTGCAGCAAAATCAAACCGTTATCAATCAGCTCGGCTCAAAGCTCATCGACCGTGCACTGGATGTACAGCCGTCGATTTTTGTATTCAGCGGACAAAAGGTAAACGTGTTGGTAAATAAGACTATTACCTTGCCCCCGTTTAAATGGTAATCAGGAGGAAATCAATATGAAAAATTTTTGGAATATGTTTTCACTGAAAAAAACAGCAGTAAGCAAAAATAGTAAAGAAAAATCAAGCTCGCCTGTAAAGCCGGGTACCGTGTTTACAGATACCGTTATTAATACTTCACAAAGAGAAAAAGAGCTGACAGATGAACAAAAATCGTTTCGGCTCACACAGTTTTTAACGGAAGAAATGCTTCAAATGGATAAGGATATGGGTATGAAGCCTCAAGCAATCAAAAAGGCGACCGTGGAACGCATCGATAAGCACATTGAATATATAACAGAGAACATACAGTATTTAAAAAAAGATGCACAGTATGGAGTACCGGAAGAGTATTACCGAAACATAGTGCATGATTATCAAGAGAAGATTGCCGATTTTGATATTTTGAAACGATATTGCCAAAATATGTCTTTGAAAGAATTTGCCGCACATCCTTCCGTTAAGCAGATTATATCCGCTAAACAATGTCTTGAAGATCTGGATAAAAAAGATAGTGCAAAAACAGTATCCGAACCAAAACAGACCGAATTCGATTTTTCCGATAAAGAGACACCGTGCTATAATCCCGCAAACGGTAAAGTATATGCCTCCCCCGAATTTGAAAGCCATTTAAAAGCGATTAACTCCGATGATAAACGATACTTATCACAAAACGATATTATAAAATTCGGCTTTACCGTCAAAAGCGAGGCGCGCCCGATACTCTTAAACACTGAAAGACTCGTTGCCGGTAAAATACGAAATAATTACGAACTGCTCTATAACGGAAAAGATATCATAGGCTTGCCGCCGCTAATTGAAAGAGAAAAAAACACCGCTCGAGAGCCTGCTCGCAACATCGCTGTACACAAAGAGAAAGAGTATGAGATCGAGCTCGGATAAGTGGCCAATATAAAAAGGAGAAAATCAGTATGTTGCAAAAAGAATCCTTACTACGTCAAATTACGGATAGTTTTAATCTTTCGCCCGACGAAGCCGAAGCTGCCTTATTATTACTCGACACGAGAGCGGCGAACCTCGATATGTCGCTCGACGATTATATGCAAACCTATCATCCGGCGGGCTTTTCACAAAAAGATGCAACGCTCAACGACGACTATAAAGGCTATGTACAGTTTTTAGCACAGGACGCAA
>ERZ773083.870-NODE-870-length-22750-cov-4.304869_pt1 | contig 22750 bp, 21 predicted proteins | sample MGYA00511465_ERZ773083 | MGnify/ENA primary metagenome ERZ773083 (study PRJEB29015, sample SAMEA2738001) | human oral metagenome | biome: human oral; feature: human-associated habitat; material: dental | place: China | collected 2060 ... | reverse complement strand
GTTCAATATTTTGGAGTTTAACATTTTCAATATCAATTCCCCATTTATCAGTTTGTGTATCGACGATTTCTTTGATTTGTTTTGAAATTTCATTGCGTTTTGAGAGTAGCTCATCAAGATCAAAATTACCGGTTACGTCACGTAGGGCAGTTTGAGCAAAAGTAGAAGTAGCATAGGCATAATTTGTAGTTTCAAATATAGCTTTTTTAGCATCAATAACTTTAAAATATACAACAGCATCAACATTAACTGTAACGTTATCTTTAGTTATAACTTCTTGTTTTGGTACATCCATTGGAGTAGTTCGGATATCAACTTTACTTAAACTGTCAATATATGGAATGATGACATGAAGCCCAGGATTTAAAATTTTACGAAAGCGTCCAAGACGTTGAACGACACCACGTTCGTATTGATTAATAACTCTAATGCCCGGTGTGATGAGGATGGCAAGAAACGTTACTATTAAAATGATAGTCATTGTCATAAAAACTCCTTTTAGGCTATTTTAGCAAATTTTTTCTAACTGTGTTAATTTTGGCTTTAATTGATTAAAATTAGTTTCAGCAAGTTTGCCGCCAGCAATCCATTCAATATTTGTTACATCTATAAGATCTAGCTGTACATTTTTTTCAAAATCAAGCAAATTGGAGTTATTTTTAAACTCAAACTCTAGAATTGCTAAACCTTTATGGCGACCGCGGAAGATATTTAGTTCTCCGTGTCGATTAAACATATCAATAATAAAACGTTCTTTTTCTACATTGGTTTTAATATTGCTGGATAATGCGTTAAATTCATGTTTTGATAGTTCTATTGTCGTTTCAAGTATCGTAGTTAGATTATCATTTTTGACTGGACGCTTTCGAGTAATCATGTAGTGGTCGTCTTTTTGACGTAATCTGAGATCTTTATGCATTTTTCCGTTAGGCACATAAAAATCATTCATATATATGCCAGAGTTGGGTATAATATAGGCTCTGATTTTATCAATTTTTTCTTCTGGAATGTAAAAGCGTTTTTCAATTTCTAGTTCTTGCATAAAATTTTTAGCCTATTTAGATTTTTGGGCAATTATAGCATGAAAAAAACGGGATAAATATCCCGTTTAGTTGTTTATCTAATTTAATCTAGATATTTTTTGCTGGAGGAAGAAAATCTTTAATACTATTTACTATAGTATTGGTATCTTGCTTTTTTATCTCTTTCAAGAGGAAAGTAAAATGTGAGTTTTGATGCTAGAATGAAGATATGAATAATGTAAATAGTATCAGTGAAATTACAGAAAAACTAAAAAAAGATCCTCGTAATAGGACGTATACAGATAGAGGTATTTCACCAATTTATCAAATTGGTTATGAGGCGAGAGTTTTGATTATTGGACAAGCTCCTGGACGTAAAGTGGAAGAAGATGGAATTCCTTTTTACGATAAATCTGGTGAGAAATTACGAGAATGGATGGGGGTAGATGAAAAGACTTTTTATTCAAAAAGAATTGCAATTATGCCTATGGATTTTTATTATCCTGGGAAAGGCAAAACTGGTGATTTACCACCAAGAAAGTTTATTGCTAATGAATACCATCAAGAAATTTTGACTTTGATGCCAAAAGTTGAGCTGACGATCTTGATTGGACAATATGCAATTAAATATTATCTAAAGAATCAAATGAAGGAGAATTTGACAGAAACGGTACGTAATTATCAAGAGTATTTGCCAAAGTACTTTCCGATTGTTCATCCGAGCCCGTTGAATTTTAGGTGGCAGGCAAAGAATCAGTGGTTCGAAAAAGATGTAGTACCGGTACTCCAAAGAATGGTGGAGACGATTCTTGAGAAATAGAATCAAGCAATAGAAAAAATTGAAGATGGAATGTTAAAGAATATCTTCCTTTGGTTTATCGATCGTAGTTTTAAAAAAATTCTTGAATATAGCGGAGTTAATTTTGTCTTTATAATTAGTTGTTTGGAAAATAGAGTTTTTGATCTTTAATTTCGTCTGGTAAGTAATTACTTTTTTGATGAAAACCTGCTTCCCACTTATAATCTTTGGCATAGCCTAAATCTTCCATTAGTTTGGTCGGTGCGTTGCGAATACCAAGAGGAATTGGTAAGTTTAAAGATTTTTGAGCTAAATCTTGTGCACGTTGCCAAGCATTATAACTACTACGATCTTTTTTGGATTTAGCAAGAGCGATAGCGACATGTGAAAGAATAATACCACTTTCCGGCATACCAATACGTTCAACTGCTTGAAAGGCAGCGGTTGCTAGTCCAAGAGCGCCATTGCCAGCTAAGCCAATATCTTCTGAGGCAAAAATGATCATACGCCTTGCGATAAATTTAGGGTCCTCGCCACTTATTAACATGCGAGCAAGATAGTAAAGTGTTGCGTCAATATCACTTCCCCGCATGGACTTGATGAAAGCAGAAATCGTGTCGTAATGATAATCACCATCTTTATCATAGTTAATAATTTTTTTCCCGATAGTGTCTAGGACGAGTTTTTTAGTAACTTTTTGACCAATAGATAAAGAAATTTCTAGATCACCAAGTGCCGATCTAGCATCTCCGTTGGCAAGTTCGGCGATTAGGTCTATGGCATTTTCTTCAATGCGATGCTCGGCTTTTTCAGCAATAATGGCATGGTTTAGAATTTGGAGAATGGCAGGTTTGTTTAATGCTTTTAAGACTATCACACGTGAGCGTGAGAGAAGTGCAGGTATCACTTCAAAGCTGGGGTTTTCAGTGGTTGCACCGATAAGAGTGATTAGACCGGATTCAACGTGTGGAAGGAAGGCATCTTGTTGAGCTTTATTAAAACGATGGATTTCATCAACAAAGAGGAGAGTACGAATTTTAAGATTCCAATTTTGTTTAGCGCGTTCCACGACGGCTTCGACGTCGCTTTTATGAGCGGTAACAGCAGATAACTCAACAAAATCTGCATCAAGTTCTTTAGCTAAGATACGCGCCAGTGTAGTTTTACCAGTTCCTGGAGGTCCCCAAAAAATAAGATTAACTGGCTCTTGTTTTCTGACAATTTCCGTGAGAATTTTTCCATCACCAATGATTTCATCTTGTCCTAGAACATCGGATAAGCATGTTGGACGCATACGTTCAGCTAAAGGTGTTTTTAGTTTATATTGATCTTCCACGGTTTATCCTTTATAGAATATATTATATTCAATCAGCTTTTTTAATAAAACCTCCTGATTGACGTGACCAAAGTTTTTTGTATTGTCCATGTGGATTTTTTAGAAGTTCTTCGTGTGAACCTTGTTCAATAATTTGACCATTTTCAAGAACGATAATACGATCAAGATTTGAAATAGTAGAGAGACGATGTGCAATAACTATTGAGGTGCGCCCGTGCATAAGGTGGAGTAAAGCTTCTTGGATGAGAGATTCTGATTCGGAATCAAGAGCAGAGGTCGCTTCATCTAAAACAAGAATGGGAGCATCTTTTAAAATTGCTCTAGCAATAGCAATACGCTGTCTTTGACCGCCCGAAAGCTTAATGCCACGTTCGCCTACCATAGTTTCGTAGGCGTTTGGGAGTTTATCGATAAATTCAGCAGCATTTGCGAGGGTTGCGGCGTGTCTAATTTCTTCCATGGAAGCATCTGGTTTAGCATAGGCAATATTTTCAGCGATTGTACGATGAAAAAGAGAGGCTTCTTGAGGAACATAGGCAATGTTCTTCCTGAGACTATGTTGAGTAACTTTACGGATGTTTTGACCGTCAATTTTAATGGCACCTGAATCAACATCAGCAAAACGAAGCAGGAGTTTAATTAAAGTGGTTTTGCCAGAACCGGAAAGGCCAGCTAGTCCAATACGTTCGCCTGATTTAATTTTAAGATTAAAATCTGTGAAAATATTATCACTAGCGTCGGCGTGTTTAAAGGAAATATTATCAAAGTCGATTGCACCTCGATCAATGATGAGTCTTTTAGCATTTTTTTCATCAACAACTGTATCAACTGTGTCGAGAATAACGGTCATTTCATGTGCATCACCAAAAACGCGGGTGAAATTTTTAAAGATACTACTGACATCCCATAAATTCATGAGGATGGTTTGTGAATATTGAAAGATTAGAATGACAGTGGAAATTGAAAGGGCCATGACGGGCGCACCAATGACAATGAAGATGATCATGAGGAGATAGATTAAGAGGAAAATAGAATCGAAAATAACATCGCGGTGAATGGTGGCACGCATGGAGTTTTCGCCAGCAGCTAGGGTTTCGGCTTGGAATTTTGTATAGCGGGAACGTTCATAATTTTCTTGGGCATAGGACTTGACGGAAAGAATGTTTGTAATCGAATCGGTAAGTTGACCGGTTTGCTTATTTTGGGCGGCAGCTTCTTTTTCGTTACATTCACCGATTCTCTTAAAGCTTTTGGAAGAAACTATGGCAAAGACTATAGAAAAGATCATAAGAAGAATAGCAAAACTAGGCGCACGATTGATTAAGATGACGAAGATGGATGAAAAGGTGACGATGAGGGGTATGATATTGAAGATAACAGAATCAGCGAAACGCTCATAAGCACGTGTGAAGCGACCGACCTGAGCAGTGAGAGAGCCGGAGAAACGGTCGGAATGGAACTGCATAGATTGATTATTGACTGTGTCAAAGCATTGGATGGAAAGATCATTGATGGTTAAAAGTTCCATTTTCCAAACGAGATAGACACGAAGATTACCTAGAATACCAGAACCGATGAACTGACAAAGAAAGAGAAAAATTCCTTGAGGGAGAACTTTCTGGACGAGTGGAATCTGAAAAATGTTACCAGAATTTACAAAATCTTCTGGCTTGGCAGAGGAGAGAATGTCAATAATATTAGCGACCACGAGTGGAGCAAGAACGGTGCGTACAAAAATAACGATAGGGGTAATGATGAGAACGCCAAGGGCAAACCATTTGTACTTACTGTTAGCTTTTAAGAAATAATAGAGCGTGCGTCGAATTGTTGATTTATATTTGGGTTTTCTTTTGAGTTGTTTTGACATAAAAAGACCTTTTAAAATTAAAAATGAATTATAAAGTTAGGTGATTTTGGGTTATGGTGTTTGTTTTTATAACCTAGAGAATCAATATTATTACTTTTATTCTAACATGGATTTTTGATTAATAAAAGAAGATGAATATAATATGCATGATATAATAGTTCTAAACTTAATAAGGAGCATATATGGCTGATTTTAATAAAATCTTAGAACCTGGCGATTATAAAAATGGTGAATTAAATGTGGTGATTGAGATTCCGACTGGTTCAAATCATAAAATTGAATGGGACCGTAAAAATGCTTGCTTTATGCTTGATCGAGTTGAACCAATGGCGTTTGCAAAACCGTGTAATTATGGCTTTATTCCACAAACATTGGACGAGGATGGTGATGAACTAGACGTTTTAATGATTACTGATCAACCACTAACCACAGGTATTTACATGAAAGCTAAGGTACTTGGGGTGATGAAGTTTGTCGATTCAGACGAGGTTGACGATAAGATTATTTGTGTACCGGCAGATGATCGTAATAATGGTGATAAATACCAAACTCTTGAAGACTTGTCAAAGCAATTAATTAAGCAAATTGAATTTCATTTTAATCACTATAAGGACCTAAAGAAACCTGGCTCAACTGTTGTGAAAGGCTTTGAAGGACTAGATTCTGCAAAGGAAGTGATTAAGAAAGCCATTGATCGTTGGAATGCAGCGAAATAAATAGATTAGTTTATTAAAGATAAATGAGCGCTTCTAGCGCTCATTTATTATTCTAGAGATTCTAATATACTTGTTTCGATCTTTTTTGCAAAATCTGTCAAAGAAGCGGAATTTATGTCAGTCGAGAGGAAGATGAGAGTAAGGGTTCTTTGGTCTTTAGAATCCTCTTTTTTAGTTTCAAGAAAATATAGACAGTTAAATAATGGATAATTTGGAGTAGAACTCTGTGAGTTTCCTGCTTGAATATTGTATAATCCAAAAAGTTGAAGTTTTGAGAAGCCAATTTGTAGAGGATTAGTGGTGTTTTGATTTGGTATAAGCTTATTTTTTAGCTCTTGAAAAAGGTCGTCTGAAAAATCAGGGTGCGTATAGATGCGTTTAGCTAAATTTAATAAATCAGAAGTGTTTGTTAGATGAATTTTTGGATTAGTATTATCATAAGATTGATCTTTTAAGAATTCTTTAAGTTTATCTGTGCCGATTTCATTTGTAAAATAATCAATACAGCCTTGATGGTTATCTTGGACGATTTTTGTTAGACAATTTTCTCTTGTAATAGTTTCGCCATTAACGTTTAGTTGATCGGTTTTTTTCCAAGCACCTTGTTCGATTTTTGTTAGTGCTAAATAAATAAGAAATAGATTCTCAACTCCTGTGCTGTTATCCTGTATAAAATCGTTATGTCGTCCGATAATTTCTTGGTTATTGAGATCATAGATGGCAATGCTACTATTTTTTCGATTAACTTGATTTGCAACCCATTGGTCGATGGTTGGTTGAAGATCGATTTTTTTGTAGTGTTTCGTTTGTGGGATGTTTGAGGATTTTTGTGTTTTTTCGTTAATATTTTTCATTAAATAAACAATGCTAAATGATAAAAGAATCACACTAAGTGTCGTGAAGAGGATGATGAATAGGATTTTGCCAAATTTTGGCATGCTATTTTTTGCTAGATCGCTTCCTGAAAGCGAGGAGTTGTTTTGATGATTTTGGATAGACTCTTGATTGAAACCGCTGTGGTTTATATTATCTGGTGACATATGTTTACCTTATTTTTTTAATTCCCTTTTGGTGAAGCTTCAAGCAGACGAGAAAGGAAGGGTTGGGCTTCGTCTGGGGTTAATAATCTCGTTCGGAAAGTTTCATCATAAACTGTTGGCGAAATTCTAGTTTGAAGGTAATTTGCTCCGTCAAAGTAATGGGTGATGATTAAACTACGACGTGTATCGGGCCAGTAAGATTGATCAAAGAATAGATTTCCTAGACCATAAAAGATTGGTTTATTTTGATAGAGCTCATAGGTTTGTGGCTGATGGGCGGAAGTGCCTACAACTATATCAGCGCCAAGATCAATAAGATGTCTAAAAAAATCTTTTTGGTTTTGGATCGGTCGGTCGCAGAGTGGATAGGCAACTTGTTGATTTGGGTAGGCATAACATTCAAAATATTGGATATTAACTATTGTAAACTTATTTTCTTTTTTCGCATTTTGAAGGTCAAGCTTCACTTGCTCTTCATTATAGGGATTGGCGCCTGGATGATCATTAGTAGCTAATTGCCCATTAGCTACACTACTGGTCGATTGATTATATGCAAGTAATCTGACTGAATTGTTTATATCCAAGGGTTCTCTGGCTTTTGATAGGTTTTCTCCACCACCGACCGTTTTTATTCCTAGCTGTCGATATTTGGCGATAGTTTGTAAATTATTTTCTATACCAGCGTCGTTATTATGATTGCCAGTTAATTCTATAATGTCAGTGCCAATTGTTGTAATAGTATCTAACATTCGCCAATCTGCACATAAACTCATGGTCTGGTAACCACCTGGACAGTTATTCTTGAAACTAACTTCATTACTGATGTGTGTGAATGTTTTTGATTTAAGAAAATCGGTAATATAATCGGCAAAATAAACACCAGTTCCTACCTGATTAAGCTTTAGGGTCATACGGCGTGTGAGTGCTGTTACTCCAGTCTCAGCAAAGGAGATCAGATTTCGTTTTTGGTATTTTTCATAAAGTGGTTTAAGTTTTTCTTTTAGAACTGATATTTTTGACGTATCTGCAGCGGAGAAAAATAAGATTGTAAAACGGGCACCTGTATCCTGACTATCTAAATAATATTCATCATCTATGCTGAGTAATTTTTTTGATGGCGTAAGGTTATTTATGTCGATGAATGTAACTTTATTCTGCGCTAGATGGTTAGTATCGTCGATATTGACAGGTTTTAAATCGGTAATTGAGCTGTAATAGTCGGTTGTTGGCAATTCAATTTTTGTGACTAATTTATTATCAAAAGGTTCATTTAATTTATAAGTTACATCTTCTTCAATCTTAAAATCTGAAAAATTGATTTGATTAACGAGTTTATTACAGATTTGTTCTTTATCGGCAATTTTTACATGGAGATTTGATAGACACGTGTCTTTGTCTAATACGTATTCTTTAGGTTTTGATCGGAAGACTTTAATGATAGAGATTGTGGCTAATGAAACAAAGATAAAACCGAGAAATAATCCAAGAAAAGGTAATTTGTTTCGTGTTCTTTTTTCTGAATTTTGACTAATAAGATGAGTTTGTTTAGATACCATTTTTTAATGCTTCTTTATAAAATGCTTGTTTTTATTTTAACATAAGTTTAAGTTGCGGTATAATCTAACCATGAGTTTTAACATAAAAATTTTTGGTAAACAGATCTCTTCAAAACAATTTGCAATTGAATCTCCAAATAAAAAGATTAGATGTGTTGTGAAACTGAAGAATGGTCGAATCTGTTATGAAATATGGAGAGATGAGACTGAGTTAATTCGAGAATCACGGCTCGGATTTTTGTTGTATGGTGAAAAAGAACTGGGGCAGAATTTAAATTTAGTGCGTACTCAGAAAAAGAGTCGAGATGAAACTTGGGAAACAGTGGTTGGTGAACAAAAGGAGATTCGTAATAATTATAATGAAATGACTTTTTATCTTGCAGAAAAGAATGAAAAGCAGCGTTTATTTTCGGTGCGATTTAGGGTTTTTAATGAGGGGGTGGCTTTTCGCTATGAAATTCCACCACAGCCAAGTTTCCAGAGAATTATTATTTCTGATGAACTAACAGAGTTTAATGTGGATTTGAATGGTCAGGCATGGCGGATTCCGGCGTATCAAGCAACAAAATATGAGTTGAATTATGAAAAATGGCCGGTTTATGAATTACGGGATTCGGTACATACGCCATTAACTATTGAGACAAATTCAAATAAATATTTAGCAATTCATGAGGCAGCACTTTATAACTATGGATCAATGACTCTGAAATTAAATGCTGAAAAGTGTTTACAGACTGATATTACTCCTCTGTCGGATGGAATGAAGGCTCATGTTGATTTGCCTTTTTCTTCTCCGTGGCGAGTAATAGAAGTTGTGGATTCGGCGATTGAATTGACTGTCAACCGTATGATTCTGAATTTGAATGATCCGCCTAAGGAAGATTTTTCTTGGGTGAAACCTCTGAAGTTTTTGGGTATTTGGTGGGCAATGTATGTTGGCGAATGGACTTGGGCAGAGGGCGATAAGCACGGAGCGACTACGGAGCATGCAAAAAAATACCTTGATTGGTGTATTAAATTAGGAGTATCTGGTTTATTAATTGAAGGTTGGAATAATGGCTGGAGTGGAGAGTGGTCATTAAACGGAAAGTATACTGATTTTTTGCATCCGGTTGCTGATTTTGATATGGACCAAGTCGCACAGAAAGCACGTAAGCATAATCTAGAACTGGTGGCACAGCATGAGACGGTTGGGCAGATTGATAACTATGAGCGTCAGCTTGAGAGTGCATTTGCCTATTTAGTGAGTAATGGGATTCATTATGTAAAAATTGGCTATACCGGTGCGAAGATGCTGATTTCTGGAAAGCAAGAGTATCATCACTCGCAAGTTGGAGTTTTACATTATCAGAAGACAGTGGAGATTGCGGCACGTTATCAAATTATGCTAGATATTCACGAACCAATTAAGGGGACAGGGATTGAGAGGACATTTCCGAATATTTTGACGCGTGAAGGAGCGAAGGGGCAAGAATATGAAGGAGGTAAGATTAACCTGAACCACGCAACAATCTTACCTTTTACGAGGATGCTGGCCGGTGCGTTTGATTATACGCCTGGGATTTTTGATTTAAAGAATCCAGCAAAACGAGTTTATACAACTTTAGCAAGGCAGCTGGCTTTCTATATTGTATTCTTTTCCGGTATGCAGATGCTTGCTGACCGACCTGAAATGTATGAAAAAAAACCTAGCATTTTTGAGTTTTTGAAAGAGGTCCCTGTTAATTGGCAAATGACAATTCCCTTACTTGGCAAAATTGGTGAGTATTTTGTGGTAGCAAGACAAGATCGAGACTCTTCAGATTGGTATATCGGCGGTGTTACTAATGAGGAAGCAAGGAGAGTTAATCTTAACCTTGGATTTTTAGATGATGAAACTAAGTATACTGCTTATATTTATCGCGACGGTGAAACCTGTGATTATTTGGAAAATCCACTAGATATTACAATTGAGAAGAAAGTAATAGATAAGACCGAACAACTTGATTTATGGTTGGCGGCGGGTGGCGGTTTTGCAATTAGATTAGTTAAAGGATATTAAAGTACCGATCCCATTTTTATTTTTATCTGATGCAGGAGTAATTTTGCCAACGCTATTTTGTTGGATACTAAAGTACTGGTTTTAATTTTCGTTTTGTCTTTCTAAATGTGTTTTTAAAGAATTAACGATGATGCGACTTTTTCTGCGCAACACGAATATACCAGATATGATTTTAGAGGATTAGCAGTTATATTTTAATTTTTTCAGCAGTGATAATTAGTCGTTTAGTATAGTCATTGTTTGTGTTTTTTTCACCATAGCAAGTCATTAAAGTGAGTGTTGGTACTGATTTCGGTTCTAAAACCCGAGACATCTTTATTTCGTTTTTATTTTGAGAAGCGATTTTAGTGATTCTATATTGTTCATTATCAAGAGTTAATAAATCGTTAATTTTTAATTGATGAAGCTTACTAAAAATCGTTGAAGAGTGTCCAATAATGAAAGTATTATTCTTTGCTGCATAATATAGACCTGCAATACGATCTGGGGCGGTTAGGGTATAGTCTTCGTTTAATTTGATGATTTTAATTTTTGATTCAAGGTTAATTGAGGGCGCTTGAAGGATTAAACTTGAATTTGCTTCGACGTCTTGAGGACGCATAGCAAAAATGCAAAAAATTATAAACATAACTAGATAGATTCCGAGAAAAAATCGGCGAAAATAGTGTTTTCCTAAATGCATTTTATTCTCCCAACGACCTGTTTATGTAGTTGATTATAGCATAAGCTGGTTGGGAAATGATAAAAATAGACCCCAGAAGGGGTCCTAGAATGCTCTTTTTAACCAACTGGGTCATATTCATATGAGAAATCTTTGAGTTCGAGATAGGGTTGAATGTTTTCTTTAAACAAAGACTGAAAATTTTTAGGCAGTTTAATTGGAATTCTTTTTGACTGGTCAATGTATTTTTCGTCATCTAGTTCTCCAATTCGCCAAAAATCGTCGGCTGGTTCAATTAGGAAATAATCCTTCTCATCGCAAACAATAGGGTCAAGAGAAAACTTTTTTGACCATTTGGATAGATGAAATCCATCACCCTTAAAAGAATATGGACCGTTACTATTTGCAAATATTTCACCACCGTCCCATCCTAGTGGACTGGAATATGGGATACGATCTTCAAATGAAAAACGGACAATGATCCCATTTCGGAAACTGACGTAGCATTGCACCTTCTCTGATCGGGGATCTCCACTATTAACGATTTCAATCGCACCATAATCTTTGAGAAAGGACGCAAAATCCATTTGGTATTGCATACCGCTAGTGTCGTTGATGCTGACTTTTTTTAGATACTTTTGAATATCTTCAGTACCTTTTGGGAAATCTGAATCAACATCTTTGACCGTAATAACTCTTTGAGACTCGGTTGCTTGGTCTTGCTGTATTATTTCAGCTGAATCGGTAAGACCAGCTACTTCGATCGATTCAGTTTTTACTAAAGCGGTTGAACCGACTGCTTCGGTTGATTCAGTTTCTGCTGAAGCAGCTAGTTCAGGTTCTTCGGTCGAATTAATCATTGCAATATAGTCATCGTCTGTTGTCTCGTTGATGAGATTAGATGGTTCTTGTGTTTTTTCAACTACATTTGAGCTTGATTTGACAGGCTCATTTTCAGTATTCTTGACGTCTTTTACACAACCTAGAAACATCATAGCTACCATAAATATAGTGACAGTGATAAAGTAAGTCCTTTTACTCATTTCCCCCCTCCTAAAAAGAGCGCAATTTCAAGGTACACTTGTAGTAAGCTTCTTATATTATATAACATAAAAGGCTTGTTTTACAGATTGGAACATGAATTTAAAACGTGATGTAATCAGTAAAAAAATAAAAACATTAACTAGGGCTATAGTTTATCGTATGGTTCACTGATTGGGATCTGTATTGTGGTACCAAAACCAAGACGAGATTTTACTTTTGCCCCTAAAATAGCATATTGTTCACGTTGTTCGACCGTGATGATAGAAGAATCATCTTTGATGGTGATAAAATTTGAAACTGGTCGAATATCGGCGAGTGAATCGGAAGTTGAGTTCATGGAAATAATAATATGACCTTTTTTGGGATTTTTTAGTACTTGGTTTAAGTATGCTACGATGATTTTGGTCATTGGTAAAAAATTTTCAACTTGATGTTTTGGTCGTAAGACGTCAAGATCTAAAGTATAGCCAACCCGTTCTAGACGGATGACATAATCTCGATAAATTGGATCAATTATATCTGAGAGATACATAAATTTACGCTCAAATACCGAGGTATGTATTTTGTTTAAGTCAAGGAGTTTGAGAAAATCTTGATTCTCTTTCATAGAGTAATTATATCATAGATGAAATGGGTTGCTTTAAGGCTTAAATATTAGATCAAATATTATTTTTTTTGAGATAGATTTTAAAAGTTTAAATATTAGACCCCTGGTGTATGGGTATTAAGGAGCTCTCGATGTGCACGGTAATTGGGGTCGTGAGATGCGACTTCTGCCCAGAATGCTTTAGAATGATCTGGATGATTAATGTGAGCAAGTTCGTGGATGATGACATAGTCTCGTTGTGCTTCAGGTACTTGCATAAGACCAATATTAAGTGAAATTGTAATTGTGGAAGGCGCAAAAATGGAAGTCTTGTGATGGGTGCAGGACCCCCAGCGACTACTAGCATGAGACATAACAACTTTATCATAATGGTAGCCATAAAGTTTGGCAAAATATTCTAGCCGATATGGTAAATACTCTTTAGCCTGTTTCATCAATAACTTTTTTTTAGTATCGCGGGCTCGTTGGGTCGAAGGATCTTTGACATTTAGTTTTTGACGAATTTGATCACGCATTTTTTCGAGCGTTTTTTTGACACTGCGTTCAGAAACAAACGATGGAACGGTTGCCTGCAGACGTCCTGATGTGGCAATAGAAAAACTAACCGAGCGTGAACGAGCATTTTTCCGAATAATTACTTCACCAAATTCTGGATCGACAAACATAATATTACCTATGTTTTTAGTTTAAATTGTAGATAAAAATCAATATTTAAGATAACTGTGAGAGAACGTGAGATAGCTGTGTTTCAAAAGTATGTTTACCGGATAGGATGATAGGTTTTTCGGATTCGGCTGGTGCTTCCATCATGCGAATGCGTGATTCATATTCTTCTTTAGCGCGGGAAACAGAACGGAACTTTAATTTCAGACGAGCTTTAATAGTATTAATATCAGTTTGAATCCAGACTAAAGTTGGATTATAACCACAGATTTTTAAAAGCTTTCGTACAGCGTTACGTTCGTTTTCTGTATCTAGACCGCCTTCAATAACAATATTCTGTCCGGTTTTTGAAATTGCCTCAAGCACGACGTGGATTTGTTTTTCGGTAAAATCAGCTTCTTCGCGTAAAGATTGTAGATTATAATACGGAGCTTTAAAACGTAAAGAGAATTTTTCACAAAAGGTGGTCTTGCCACTACACGGAGCGCCAAAAACCAGGATAGCACGCGGTTTTGTCTTCTTCCTATCTTCCATATTGGTGATATTGTAGCATGAAGTGGTGTATGTATCAATTTTTTCTTATGATTTGTATTTTTATAAGTGTTCAATGAATTTTGATTTGGCGCCAAGTGCTTTGATTCGAGAGTCAAATGGTGCGTAATAGGATGTGGTAAGAACTGACGAGTTGGTGAGAAGAATTTGTGAGGGGAAATAAAAAAGCCAGCATATAAAATTGGCAGGTGCGTAAAGAAAACTTGGCAAAAAATGAGTACGTGAGAAAAATGAAACTAAGACGGTAAGATCGCAACAAATAAAAAAGATGAATCCAATAAAATTACAGATCGCAGCGCGACGAAATTCAGGAACATTACGTTTTAGCCATTGTCTAGCGAGAAGTAGATTAAGAAAGAGCGTATTTGCGTAAGTAAAGGCGGCACCATAGATAAGAGGCATTCGATGAATCGCCATAAAAGCAAATAAAAGTATAATGAGCAGTGTCCAAGTGAGAAATAGACGTGGATTTAAGTCAGCATAACGGGCTGTATGAGAATATTGGGCAAGACAGAAAATGATAATACCGATGGGTGAAATATTATCAAATAAAAGAATAATATCTGCTAAGAAAGTGAAAAGTAATGCGCATTTTAATATGTGGTCTTTCGGAGCAAAAAAAGAAGCATAGAAGAAACAGGTGAGGATGGTGGAGACTTTGACAAGACTGGCAGAATTAAGTAGTGCATGGGGGATGAGTTTCTCGCCAAAAATTAAGTTAAGTAAGTCAATGATAAAGAAGTATATAAACATAAGAGACCATAGGATGATCCAAAATTTGAGGCTGGATAAAATTCGGTAAAGAAGAGAGACAAATCTAGATGATTTCTTTGAAGATAATTTAAGTTTGGCGGATTGCATAATTTTATGTTAAGTATAATCGATTTTGAGAGAAAAATACAGATGGAAAGGTTATTATGTTATAATCACTGTGATAGGGGCGTAGTACAACGGTTAGTATAGCGGTCTCCAAAACCGTAGATCATGGTTCGATTCCGTGCGCCCCTGCCAGAAAGTTTGAAGCTTTCTTTTTTTATGAATTGAATTCTTGGTGATATTTTTTGAAAAAGTAATAACGGATTGCAAATAATATAAATTCAGTAACGACACGGATAATAGCGACAGAGATGAGTGTTAATTTTTGACAAGAGAATAGAATCAGAAGTGCGGTGAGGTTAAATATGGTAGAACTGATTGTTGAAATAGTGACGCTTGTTTGGTGATTGATGACTCCTAAAGTCGGCCATCCTAAGAGTGTATTACAAAAGCTTATAAAAATAGTGATGGCTAAGATTTGAATGATTTGTGTTGCTTGATGATATTTGCTGCTAGCAATAACTTGTAGGGCAACTGGTGAAAATGCGATGACAAATAGAGTGAAGATGAAGATAGCTGGAAGAGTTCGTTTGAAAATTTGTTTAATGAAAGTGTAACTTTTTTCGCGAATCATTTGGGGATAGATACTGTTTGATAATTGTCCAAGGAGAGATTGAATAGCGCCAATTATTTGGATTGAAAGTCCAAATAAACCAACCTCAGTTGAAGTAAAAACAAGACCAATAATAATTGTGCTGATTGCGTTAAAAGTGGTGGCAGAAATATCAGAGAGGAAATAAATGAAGCTGTTTTTTAATGCGAGTAAACTGGAACGGAGGTTTGGCTTAATAAAATGAAAACCTAGTTTTTTAATCTCAAATATGACAAGAAAAATTGCAATAAATGAAGAAAGAATATCAAAAATTGGAATTAAGACGATTTGCTGATCGTGTTGGACGAAGATGATGGTAAGAATGAGGGAAATAATTTTCATTAAGATAAAACGTATGGTCATAATGTGGATAATTTCAAGACCACGAAAGAGAAAATCAAAGAGAAAGATGGAGAGAAAAACTGGTAGATATGAAAGGAGAGTAAAATATAGATTCTGTTTAAGGATAGGGATGGTTTGACAAAGAAGAAGAGTTAATAGAAGGCCAAAGATCCCAAGAATGATACGAGCGAGCATGGTGTCTGAAATGATAGATTCTATTAGATGACTAGTTTTTCCTTGGTGATTAACGTGGTTAATTTTTGCCAATTCTTTAGTTGCTGAAAGCATGAATCCAAAATCAACAAGAATTTGCATAAAATTCATGATGGTTTTAACGTAGGTAAGATTACCGTAAGTTTCAACTGTGAGACGCCTTGTGAGAATTGGTAGCGTTAAAAATGGAAAAACCATTTTTGCAAGCTGGAAAGAAACTAGCCAAAATGTATTTTTTTTGATTTGCGTGAGGTTCGAAGATTGATAGTGAGGAGCGTGATTAATCATTGATCCTTTCCTGCTTTTCTATTTGAGGGTTGGATATTTTTTTAAAAATGAGCATAGTGGCAATATAAAACCAGATAGCATAGAAACTGAGAGATTCAAATTGTAGATAGAGATAAAGGATGATGAGAAGATAATGAAATTTGTATTCGAAAGAAGAGTTTTTGGCTAGTTTATACAGATAGAATAGGATAAGAAATAACGCAAAAATGCCGAATTCACTAATAATGCGTGTATAAAGACAATAAGAAACACTGTCGTCATGATAATTTTGATTTTCTAGATCATTTACTTCTTTCATATAACTGCTTTTGTAATCCTGCTTTGCTTTTTGATGTCCAAGCCTTGCTGGATAAATTGAATTGCCAAGTCCATAGCCAAAAGTAGCGCCGAGTGGAGCTTTTAAATAACCAAATAGACTACTTTTGACGCGGAAAATGCGACTAGCGAACGAGCCATCCGAATTTATACCTGATTTGCGAAATAATGAAAGACATTCTTCACTATTTTGGTTTATGACTAAATTGCAATCAAGGGTAGTTGTGCCCTTGTCAATGAAGCCGAAGAAGATTTTATGAAACCGACCGTTTTGTGCTGAAACGCTAGTAATAAAAATTACAAGAGCAGTAATAAAAAGCGGAATAAAGAGTTTTAATTTGGTTTTCTTGAGGTAATAAAAACTGAGAATAACCGATATGATTAGCGTATCTGTAATAATACGAATACCGGCTCCGAAGAAAATGGCTGAATAAATATAGAGAATGATGAGGAATAGAAGATCTTTGCGACGAGTGAGCCAAAAAAGTGGCAACATAACACCAAATATATGCATGCCAATAAATGAAGGTTCGGTAAAGAAAAACTGAACACGATTCTTAGCAAGATAATTGCGTTTAAAGAGAAAATTAAAGAAATGTGAGAGACCATCTAGCTGATATTTGATGGTTAAATATTCAATTAATCCAATGATGAGAGTGGTTAGGTAGCTAAGGATAATGATTGAGGCAAGCAAATCTAGCTTTTGCTTCAGATGTGATTTTTGGTTTTTTGTATAAAATTCAAGAAGACTAAAAAGACAACTAAGACCTAAAATAGGCGGGATGCAGGCTGAGAAATAATCATCGATACGACCATGATAGGTGATGGTGGTTATGGTTCCCAGTAAGCCAAAACAAATAAAAAATAGAAGAATTGGTCGAATTTTTGCAAGAAAGGGTTTTAAATGATAGAGATTAAGGATCGCATAGAGAAATAAGATGAGAGGGGTAATTGTTGCCCAACCTTTTGATGGTGCAAAAAATAGATTCTCAAAAGGAAGAGTGAAGGCTGCAATATAAAATAGAAAATCAAAATTTTGTTTTGATAAAGATTTGAATAAACGAGTTAAAAAGAAAACTATTTTCTTCACAGATCTATTTTACTGTAATTCTTGGTTTTTGACTATGTGAGGGCTCGAGAGAGTTTTGTTTTGATCTTATAATGCCGATTATCTTTAAAAAATAATATAAACGAAATTTAAAACAAAATAAAACTAATGATTTTGAAAGCGGAAAATAAGAAAGAGGAGTAAGATAGATCGCCTGTGAAAAAAGAGGAATTTTGTAGAGTGATTTGATTGATGAGATTTTCGCATGATTGTTTTGGTGGCAACAGTAATTGGTTAAAATCAGAAAGAGATGTGAGACAATGAAGGCTTGAAAATACTTTTGAAATTGTTCAAAAAAATCAGGATAATTTTCTATTAAATAATTTTTAATAGTTTGAAGGGCGGTTTGATAATTTTTGATATATTCAGTATCAAAAGTGCGAACAGTGGAATTTTTATGTACACGATAAATGTAGAGCGGTTTTTTTATTATACCTATGTTCGATAAATGCTTTAAAATAGTGAAATTATAAAGTGCATCTTCTGCAACTTTAAGGGACTGATTGAAACGAAAAACTCGTAAATCTTTATGGATGAGCTTCATGTGGCAGAAATTATATCCGGAGTTTAAGTCAAGCAACTGAACGAAAAATTCTTTTTGAGTGTAGATTTTTTCGCGAGAGATTTTTTCTATAGCTGTTTGTTTCGCGAGAGTTGAGATAGAAGATGGAATTGTTTTAATAATACGAAGATATTCTGAACTAACATATTGTAGATGATGTGCTTTAGCAAAACTGTACAATTCATAGATAAAACTCGGCATTAATAAATCGTCGGCATCAAGAAAACAAAAGAATTCACCAGTGGATTTTTGTAGTCCACAATTTCTTGCAGTACTGACGCCTTGATGCGGAAGATTTATAAAATGAAAAAAGCGTTTTTTAGCTAGTGTTTGAGGCTGATGACTCTTACAGTGAGAGCTTTTGGATATTTTTTTAGTGTTTAATGAGTTGTTGAGAAATTTTTGACAGATTTTTGCTGAGGAATCGGTCGAACCGTCATTGACTAAGATGATTTCAAGATTGGGATAGGTTTGGTTAAGACAAGAATTGATTGCTTGAGCTAAGAAATTTTCGGCGTTATAGATGGGGATAATAATTGAGATAAGAGTGAGGTTTTTAGTCTTTGGCATAATCAGTAACTTCTGTGATATTTTTTACCAAAATATTTTGCAAGTAAGAAACTATTAATTTTCTGGTACCAGTTTGTCGGCTCAACTTCAAATACTTTTAGTTCGATTACATTTGATTTCTTGTCTAAATTAGGAAATTTTGTGTAGAGAAAAACATCTAGTAATAACTCGGAAATTCTTCCAAAAAATCTAGCATGAAAATCATCATATTGATTTAGCTTGGCTTTTGGGAAAGATTTTTCAAGAGAAAAAAGGGTGTCAAATAGAAAATCACAATATTGATTAAAAAGATCTTTCTTGAGAATAAAAATATTAAACATATGTGCGGATCGACGGACTTTTAAGCGATCAAATTCAGGAAGAAATTCTGGATGTTTTTTTTGAATAATTTCTCTAGTCTGATTGAGTGGTTCAATATGTAAAGTGTGAGCATAGTGATCATAAAGATTTTCAATGTAATAGTGGCGTTTTTTAGGAAGAATAATATCAATTTCGTGATTAGTTTTGTGCTTAGCAAGAAGTGATTGTAACTCGGACTTAGTGAGGATATTAGATTTTTTTTGAGAGGTTAAAAAACGACGATAATGGACGAGTCCGTAATATGAATCTTGATTTTGATCATGTTTTGCATAGTTTTGCCAGAGCCAATAAAGTCCAGTTAGTTCTGAATAATTTAAATTTTTGGATGAGATATTTTCACCAGTATTGTCACAGAGATATTTTTTTGGCAAGTTTTTCGATTTCTGATTTTTGAGGAAAAGATTAGAGCCAACAAGCAGTGGCTGATAAAGTGGGTCGGACGGCATAGGATAAATTTTATGTGTCGCGACAATAACCTCCAGTGTTGGGTTTGTTCCCTTCTTCATTCGTCTTATTATAGCATACAAAATAGGGGGATTTAGATATGATCAGGATTAATATCTCTTAATATTCGCACAAAAAATCCTCCTTGAATAGGAGGATTTAGATAGGATTAACGTTTCTTCTCTTTGACTTCGTTACGACCGAGATTCTTTTTTGTCTCTAAGAATACGACATGTTTTCTCAAAACTGGGTCATACTTTTTTAAACTTAGTTTGTCAGGTGTATTCATAGTATTCTTTTTTGTATAATATGCACGAATACCAGACTCTTCAGATACGAGACCAACGAGTTTACGTTTTGTATTGCTTTTCTTTGACATAATTAGGGGTATTCTAGCATGAAAACTAGGTTTTGTAAACTAAGTTAGTAAAATATAATTTTTAGTTTTGTACGATCAATAATAAATGATGGTGAGACAGTGAGAAATATTTATTAGTTGTTTTTTATTTGAGAGGGATAGTCAAAGATAGCTATTCTTCTATATAATCGGAATCGGCAGCTGATTCAATCGTTTGCTTTTCATAGTTTTCGATTTGTTGTTTAAGAATATCTTTATAAACCGTAAGAGCTTTAAAAGGCATAAACTGTGCGGCACGCTTCTCTGGGCTAAGATAAGAGTAGGCTGGATGATGAAAATGAGGTAAGTTAATGATGTCTTGATAAGAATCTAGTTGTTTTGTCATATTTTAGTACTGTGTGTATGTTAGCATTATTTTGACTATACTTCAAAGATTTTGATTATGCGTGGTGTCCACCAATTTGTTGATTGCGTTCACGCATGGTTGCTTCTTTGCGAAAATTAGTGCCTTTAAGGAGTGCGTTTTTGCCAAAACGACTTTGAATTTCAAGAACAGCAAGTTGCAACTTCGAATTACGTTCGATTTCGTGTTCGGTTTTTTGTTGATTAGAAAAAAGACTGAGTTGATGAAGCTTTGTATGGTTTTGACCAAGATCAGAAATGAGGTGATTGGCAGTTAAGTTGACTCGGCGGATTTTGAGCTTTTGATTAACGATTTTATTGAATAATTGCAAGAAGGTGACGGTTATCAGTTTTGTATCTCTTGTGAATTCTGACAGATTTTGCGATCCGTGTACTGAGTAGTGTTTGGTGTTTTTGTTTTGTTCTATTTGATTATTGGATAGATAATTTGTAGGTTTTTGAGGTGAATAACTGAGATCTAAAGAGATCTGATCTGTAAGTAAATGATTTTTGGCAAGATCAAGGGCAAGGCTATTTGCCATCTCGGTAATGATAACGGAAGCTTCTTGACTGGAATATGGTCTAGGCAGGATTTGTCCTGAACTTTGGCTGTGTGTTTTTGCTTGATAATGTTTGATATCATAAAGAGTGGTTGGTTCATAGCTCCAGGCGTGATCAATTAACAGTTCGGCATTAATTCCGAATATTCGGTATAGCTTATCTGAACCAGTAAGAGAGAATCTAGCGAGATCGCCCATTGTATAAATTCCAAGTTGGGCTAAATGCTTGGCAGTTCCCTGTCCGATGCGCCAAAAATCAGTAAGTGGTGTGTGGGTCCAGAGCTTTTGGCGATAAGTTTTTTCATCTAATTCTGCAATTCTGACGCCATCTTGGTCGGCTGGTAGATGTTTAGCTAAAATATCCATGGCAATTTTGGCTAGATAAAGATTTTCTCCAATACCAACAGCGGCAGTAATACCGGTATGACCTAAAATATCTTTAACTATTGTACGTGCTAGCTGATGAGCAGACATTTCATAACTGTTTAAATAACTAGTTACATCAAGAAAGGCTTCGTCAATAGAGTAGATGTGGATATCCTCGGGAGCAAGGTATTTTGCATAGATAGTAAAGATAGAGGAGCTAACCTCGACATATTTATGCATCCTTGGCGGAGCAATAATAAAAGAGTCTTTTGGGACTTTCTGTAAAACTTGAAAAAGGCGATCACGTCCACCTACGCCTAATGCCTTGAGTGCTGGTGAAACTGCTAGACAAATTGTTTTATCAGTACGGTTGGGGTCGGCAACTACTAGCTTAGTTGTAAGAGGATTTAAGCCACGTGCTACACACTCAACTGAGGCGTAAAAGGATTTGAGGTCGATTGCTATGTATACTTTGTACTTATCCATTATTGTTTTTAGTTTAAAAATATAATGTTAGGTATTTTCTCTTTCTATTATATTAAATGTAAGATTTTTATTAGATGGTATTATATATAAACATAAATAATTTTATTTCTTGATTTTTTATGAAAATATATTACAATATTGAAGATTTAATGAAAATTGTTTCATAATTGTACTTTCAAAGGAGAGAAGAATGAGGGAGTTTAACCAAGTAGCGATTGTTGATAATGTCTCACAGGCAAACGCAATTACGCATCTTGAGCCAACTCAGATTGATGTGATTTTTGCGACGGCGATTTTGTCTCTTCATATGGATCTTCGGATATTTTGTACAAATGATTCGAAGCTTATTGAAGAGGTAAAAAATGGGGACAAAAATAAGCTTGTCATCTTTGACACTGGAGGGGAATACGATCCGGATAGATTACTATTTGATCGTCATCAACATGGTTTTGAAGAGCATTACTATGATTTTATGAAATATGCTACGGCTGGTATTATCTGGAAGCGTTTTTCAATGGAAATTCTGTTGAAATATGATTGTCCAGTTAGTCAGATTGCGACGGTCGCAGAAGAGGTTAATCGTGATCTAATTCATGATATCGACGTCCGTGGTAATGGTTATATTCCGGCTTGCACAGAGATGTCTGTTTCTGATGCGGTTGAACTATTCAGCAAAAACTGGGATGAAGGATCAACGTACGAAAATGTGTCGTTTATCGAATCAGTACAATTTGCACGGTTGATTTTAGATGGAAAGATCCGGAAATCAATTTCAATTGCAAGAGCACATAGTAAAATGGCGAAGTGGATTGCGACAAGTTCCGGAGGCGTCTTTGTGATGGATACTTTGATCGCAGACTGGGAGAAATATGTTTTAAAATCACCAAACACTAAGGCGAAACAATTGATTTATGGCGTTTACCCAACTAATGGCGAATGGCGAGTGCAATCGATCCCGCCAGCCTTAAATCGTCCAAGAGATGCAAGGAAAACATTACCGGTGG
>ERZ773083.868-NODE-868-length-22804-cov-35.194558_pt1 | contig 22804 bp, 13 predicted proteins | sample MGYA00511465_ERZ773083 | MGnify/ENA primary metagenome ERZ773083 (study PRJEB29015, sample SAMEA2738001) | human oral metagenome | biome: human oral; feature: human-associated habitat; material: dental | place: China | collected 2060 ... | reverse complement strand
AATTTTTAAAACTTATGCAAATTGATGAATATAGAGATAGAATGCCTGAAAGATTGTCAGGAGGGCAACAACAAAGAGTTGCCTTAGCAAGAGCTTTGGTTATAAAACCTGATGTCTTATTGATGGATGAGCCTTTAAGTAACTTAGATGCTAAATTAAGAGTTGAAATGAGAACAGCAATAAAAGAAATTCAAAATAGTATAGGAATTACAACTGTATATGTAACTCATGATCAAGAAGAAGCTATGGCCGTCAGTGATAGAATTGCAGTTATGAAAGATGGTGAAATTCAACATTTAGGGCAACCAAAAGATATTTATCAAAGACCAGCTAATTTATTTGTTGCAACTTTTATAGGTAAAACAAATGTATTAAATGGAAATCTAAATGGTTCAATTTTAAAAGTGGTTGGAAAATATGATGTAACTTTAAATAATATACAAGATAAAAATATTAAAGGAAATGTAGTTATTTCAATAAGACCAGAAGAATTTGTAATTGATGAAAGTCAAACAAAAGATGGAATAAAAGCCTTTATAGATAGTAGTGTATTTTTAGGTTTAAACACTCATTATTTTGCTCATTTAGAAAGTGGAGAAAAAATTGAAATAGTTCAAGAATCTAAAATTGATAGTATAATTTCAAAAGGTACAGAAGTTTATTTGAAAATAAAACAGGATAAAATAAATGTTTTTACAGAAGATGGTTCTAAAAATATTTTAGAAGGTGTTAATAATGATATAGGTGTTGCTTATGCTAAGTAAGAAAAAAGATATATGGATAGTAATTTCATTATGTGTTTTAGCATTTTACATAATATTTATGATTTATCCTTTAGGAATTTTATTTAAAAATGCAGTTATTGAGAATAATGGGGATTTTACTTTTGCTTATTTCACAAAATTTTTAAGTAAAAACTATTATTTTTCTACTATATTTAATTCTTTCAAAGTTAGTTTAGCTGCAACAGCTTTAACTTTAATAATAGGAACACCTTTGGCATATTTCTATAATATGTATAAAATAAAAGGGAAAACTTTTTTACAAATTATAATAATATTATGTAGTATGTCAGCACCATTTATAGGAGCTTATTCTTGGATTTTGTTATTAGGAAGAAATGGATTAATTACTAATGCAATTAAAAATTTAATTGGTTTTAATGTTCCTAGCATATATGGATTTGGAGGGATTTTACTTGTTTTATGTATGCAACTTTATCCTTTGGTTTTTCTATATGTTTCAGGAGCTTTAAGAAATATTGATAATTCATTATTAGAAGCTAGTGAAAATATGGGCTGCACAGGAGCAAGAAGATTTTTTAAAATAATTATTCCTTTGTGTATTCCAACAATATTAGCTGCTGCTCTTATGGTATTTATGAGAGCTTTTGCAGATTTTGGAACTCCTTTATTTATTGGAGAAGGATATAGAACTTTCCCAGTTGAAATTTATAATCAGTTTATGAATGAAACTGGTTCTGATAAAAATTTTGCATCAGCAGTAAGTATTATTGCAATTATAATTACATCCTTGATTTTCTTATTACAAAGATATATAAATGGAAAATATAAATTTACTATGAATGCTCTTCATCCTATTGAAGCAAAAGAAGTGAAAGGTATAAAATCTATTCTAATTCATTTATATTGTTATTTAATAGTTTTTATTTCTTATGCTCCACAACTTTATGTAATTTACACATCTTTCCAAAATACATCTGGAAAACTTTTTACAAAAGGATATTCTTTAAAAAGTTATACAGAAGCATTTAGTAAAGTTGGAAATGCTATACAAAATACATTTTTTATTGGTGGACTCGCATTAATTTTAATTATTGTTATTTCCATTTTAATTGCATATCTTGTTGTAAGAAGAAATAATTTTATGAATAGAACAATAGATACTTTATCTATGGTACCTTATGTTATTCCTGGTTCAGTTGTAGGAATAGCCTTGGTAAGTGCTTTTAATAAGAAACCTTTTGTTTTAGTTGGAACATTCTTGATAATGGTGATATCCTTAATTATAAGAAGAAATGCTTATACTATACGATCTTCTGTTGCTATACTTCAACAAATCCCTATTTCTATTGAAGAGGCAGCAATTAGTTTAGGAGCTTCTCGTATGAAATCATTTTTTAAGATAACAACTCCTATGATGATGAATGGTATTATTTCAGGTGCTCTTTTAAGTTGGATAACAATTATCACTGAACTTTCTTCAAGTATAATTTTATATAATTATAAGACAATTACATTGACATTACAAATATATGTTTATGTATCAAGGGGAAGTTATGGAATAGCTGCTGCTATGTCAGCAATTTTAACATTGATGACAGTTGTTTCACTATTAATATTCATGAGAGTATCTAAAAATAAAAATGTTATGATGTAAAAATTTAAAAATCTCTTTTAGCTTAATGAAGTTTGAAACTAAAAGAGATTTTTTTTTATTTATAGATTTTCTACAAAACGCCAACCTGTTTCAATAATTTTTTCTACATTTGTATATTGAGTTTTCCATCCCAATAATTTTTGTGCTTTTTTTGAAGAAGCAATAACACAAGCAGGATCACCTTTTCTTCTACCTGTTATTTTGTATGAAATTTTTTTACAAGTTACTTTTCTAGCTGCTTCAACAGTTTCTAATACAGAAAAACCATTTCCATTACCAAGATTAAAAATGTTACTTTCATTTTTAAATAGTAATTTCAAAGATAAAACATGAGCTTTTACTAGATCAACTACATGAATATAATCTCTGATTCCAGTGCCATCTTTTGTTGGAAAATCATCACCAAAAACTTCTAAAACTCTATTTGAATCTTTTGCAGCTTGTAAAGTTAAAGTTATAAGAGATGTTACTCCCTCTCCTTTTTGACCAATAGGATATTTTTCATGTGCTCCTGCAACATTAAAATATCTAAAAATAGAATAATTTAATCCATAGGCTTTAGCACAATCTAAAATAATTCTTTCAGACATTAATTTACTTGCACCATAAGGATTAATAGGAATTGTTGAATGTTTTTCATCAATAGGTTGATCTTCTATAATTTCTCCATAGACTGCTGCTGTTGAAGAAAAAATTATATTTTTTACATTATGTTTTACCATTGATTGTATTAAACACATAGTTGTATAGGTATTATTAAAATAATACTTATTAGGATCATCTACACTCTCTGGAACTCTAATATAACCAGCAAAATGCATAATAGCCTCTATTTTATTTTCTTGAAATATTCTTGACATTAATTCAAAATCTTGCACATTCCCTTGATAAAATTTTGCTCTTTTATCAACAAATTCTTTAAATCCATTCTCTAATGTATCAATGACTACAACATCATAATTATTATCCAATAGTTCTACAACAGCATGTGAACCAATATACCCTGCCCCTCCTGTAACTAGGATAGTTTGCATTATTAAATTCCCCCTTAATATAAATAAACCTATTATTATATTACTTTATCATCTATTAATATAATATTTATATAATAAAAATACAATATTTTATAAATAACACGTGTTATATAAAAATTACTCAGTTCACATTATACAGTATTTTTTAAAAAAGTCTAGTATTTTTTTATATGTATTAAAAATGTATTAAAAATTAAAAAAATATTTACACTTAAAAAAATACTATTTTTGAGGATTTGAATAAAAATTTAATAATTTTTTTTAATTTTAATAAAAAAAATACTTGAAAAAATAACAGGTGTTTGCTAAAATAAAAAAATGTTTTATAAATAATGTTAAATACTAATTACTTACATAAAATATAATTTTATAACAAAAAAATAGAAAGAGGAGTACTAAAATGAGAACAATTTTTCGTTGTTTATTAGAAAGTGCAGTTTACACCATATTGGTTTTACTCATTTTTTATTTTTTGCCTTATACTAAAAAGGAATTTTTAATTTTAAATTTACATCCATTAGAAATAGTGGTTGCTTTAATGTCCTTACGATATGGAACCTACTTAGGTATTTTAAGTTCTTTTATTGCAATTTCTGGATACATTTTTGCTTATTTACATTCTGGAAATGATATGATTTTATTTCTTTTGAAATTTCAGTATTACAAGTTTTTCTTAATGTTTTTATTTACTGCAATGATACTTGGAAAATTCAAATTGAATTATAAAAATCGTGAAGAAGATTTGAAAAAAGGATTTGAACACTTAGAAAATAGCTTTCAAGAAGAAAAAGAAAAAAATCAACAATTACTAGATATAAACATTTCTTTAAAAAATCAAATTATAAGAAGTGGGGGAAGCATTGTATCATTTCATAATCTAAAAAGAGAACTTCTTCAAATAAAAAAAGAAGAATCATATGAAAAAATATTAGAAATATTTAGACAACTTTTAGCTTGTGAAGTTTGTTCTATGTATACTTTGGCAGATAATAAATTAACAAGAAGATTTGAAATAGGAAAAAGTAAAATGGAAAGGGAAATTTTATTAGATACAAAAGAGGGAGAAAGGTTTTTAGAGGTATCTAAAAAAAGTACTAGTTTAAATTTTACATTTGATATCACTGGAAAGCAGCCAATTTTTATAGGACCTTTATATAATGAAAAGAATATAATGGGCTTTTTAGAAATAGAGAATTTTAGTTACACAACTGGGGAAAAATATAATTTTGAATTATTTAAAATTTTAATGGAGGAAATAAATGAAATTCTACAAAAAAGAGGGGACTAACAAGTTTATTTACTTTTTTATTGCTATTTTTATTATAGTTCTAATTTTGCAAATAAATCGTGTTATAGATAAAGGAGGATTTTTTTCATTGGAACAAAATTTTTCTTTTGATAAAAAACCAGCTAAAAATACCACATTTACCTTTGATAAACCACAAAAAATGTTAGTTTTTTATAATGGAAAATCATCTCAATCTAAGGACATATTAAAAAATTTAGAAGAAAGTTTTAAATTTAATAAAATAAATTATACTTTAGCTGATATTGGAAATATTGTATCAACAGCTGGGTATGATACTTTTATTTTTGCAACAGACAGTTTTATAGGTTTACAAAAATCAACTTTTGAAGCTGTTAAGAAGGCAACTTTTGATGGAAAAAATCTGATTTTTTTAAATACTTCTGAATATAATCCTTTTAATTCTATTTCTGGGATTCAAAAAACAGGAAAAGTTATAGAAAAATCTTCAGAAATTCATTTTACTCATAAGCTATTTCCTGGACTGGACCAACATAGCCCCAGTTCAGAGATGGTAGTTCATCCTGTTTTTGAAGTAGCTTTAAATAGTGAGTGTAAAATTTTAGCATGGAGTAAAGAAGATATTCCACTATTATGGGAGAAGAAATATGGGAAGGGTAGGATTTTATACACAAATGCTTCATTTTTTGCAGATAAAATAACAAGAGGTCTGATGAATCAGTGGATATCTTATGGAAATGACTGGTATATTGCACCGTTTTTAAATGCAAAATTAATGCATATAGATGATTTTCCAGCACCAATTCCTAGAACCATAAATAAGGTTATTCAAGATGAATATCAAATGAGCACCAGAGATTTCTATAAACAAATTTGGCTGAAAGATATGTTAGAAATAGCTAAACATAGAAATCTAATATATTCAGGATTTATTATTATAGATTACAATAATGCTGTTCGTAAAGAAGATATGAAGGAAGTATCACAAATAACATTAGAAGACTTAGATATTGAAGGTAGAGAATTATTTTTACATGGTGGGGAAATAGGAATCCATGGGTATAATCATAATCCATTAGTATTTGATGGAGATATTGATTTTGCAGCTTTATCTTATCATCCTTGGAGAAGTAAAGAAGATATGGCAGCTGGAATGAATCAGCTATTGATGTATGTAAAAAAAATGTTTGGGAAAAAGATAAAGTTATATGTATATGTTCCACCTAGTAATATTCTAAAAGAGGAAGGAAAAGAAGCTCTTGTAAAAAATTATCCTGATTTGAATGTTATTGCCTCTGTTTTTTATGGTGATTCTGAAAGAGGAGCCTATGCTAGTGAAATAGGTAGGGATAAGACTATTCCAAAATTATTTAATTTTCCAAGATTTTCCTCAGGTTTTTATTATGATAAAGATGAAATGTGGAGCTTATTTAATGCAATAGCGATTTATGGATATTGGACTCATTTTGTCCATCCTGATGATGTTATTTCTGATGATAGAGGTATGAATAAAACTTGGAAAGAACTAAAACAAGAATTTGATAAATTGATAGGAGAAGTTGAGGCAAATCATCCATATTTAGAACCAATAAGAGCTTCTGAATTGACACAAAGATATATTAATATTGAAGATTTAAAGATTCAGTCTGAAAAAAGAGAGAATAAAATTTATATTGGAATGGAAAATTATAGAGAACCTTTCTATATGACAATTAGAATCAGAAACAATAGTATAAAAAATATTTCTTCAGGTACATTTAAAGAAATCTATGATACAGAAGATTCTAAAGTATATTTATTACATGTTGAAAACCCAGATTTAATAATCACATTAGGAGAAAAAAATGAACAAAAATAGAAAACTAGATGTATTTGTAATAATGTTATTTATAGTAGAGATTTTAATTGTAAAGCATTTTTATCAAACAGAAGACTTGTTTCATTTTAGAAGTCTATTTTGGGGTTTTCATGAACTTGTAACTCTTATTTTTTTAGGAATTTCTTATATTCTTTTACATGAGGATATAGGCTATTATGATGTATTTCTAATATTGTTTCCTCTTATAGGTATATCTTTATTGTTATTAGAAAGAATTTTTCAAAAATGGAAATTATCAAATGCAGTTATAGATGAGTTGCTTTCTTCAGATGAACAAGAAGAAAAAAAGGAGCAAAAATTTGTTCCAGAAGAATTTGAAATAATGAGTTACTATGATTTATTGTCATCTGATAATATAGATGAAAAAAAGAAATTTCTTTTTTCTTTTCAAACAAAAGAAATAGATTTAAAAATTAAAATATTAAAAAAAGCTCTTTTGGATAAAAATATTGATGTTATACATTATGCAGCTACTGAATTAAATAAAATAGAAACAGAATTGCAGAATAAGATTAGTGAACTTGAAAAAAAAGGGGACAAAGAAGAACTTTATAGAACTTACAAAACTTATATTAATTCAGGATTATTGTATGATTCTATTTTAGAATTTTATTTAAGAAAAGCAGCTGAATTATTAGGAAGTTTGGATAAAAATACTATTGATAAGGAAAAAGAACTACTTTGTCTCTATAAATTAGGCAATGAAATAGTGGAGTATGAAGATATCTTAAAAAAGAGAATAAAGAAAAAAGAAGAAAAAAAAGATATTCAAGATTACTGTTATTTCTTATATCAAGAAAATCGTTTTGAGGATTTATTAAAAATATTAAAAAAATATAAATCAAAAAATATAGAGATTCCTTATTGTTTTAAACAATATGTAAAGGAGTAAATGAATAATGGCTACAATATGTTTTGTGTGTGAGGGAGCATATCCCTATGTTGTAGGAGGAGTATCTGCATGGGTACATGAGTTGATAACTTCAAATCCACAACATGATTTTAAAATATTATGTATTATACCAGACGAAAAGTTTGCAAAATTAAAATATCAAATTCCTAAAAATGTTATAGAGATAAAAAATATTTTAATGGATTCTTCTTTGGATTTCTCGTATTCTTCATTTATTAAAGCTGGTCTTCAAGAAAATGAAGAAAAGAAAGATAGTGTAAAAGAATTGATACATTTTCAAATGGATGGAAATGCTGATGAGAAATTAAATATAATAGAGAAATTATTTTCTAAAGAAATGGGAAGTCCCCTTGAAATTATTCTAAGTCAGGAATATTGGGATGTATTATTAAAACAATACAAAAAATACCATGAAAAAGGAAATTTTAGCATATACTACTGGACATATAGAAATATTATTTTAAATTTATTAAAAATTGGACAAGAAGATATTCCAAAAGCTGACATTTACCATTGTGTAACAACAGGGTATGCTGGTTTTATAGGTTGTTTAGTTGCACATAGAAAAATGGGAAAATTTTTATTGACTGAACATGGAATTTATCCAAGAGAAAGAGAAGAAGAAATTTTAGGAGCAAATTGGATAGATGCAGATTTTAAAAATATTTGGATAGATTATTTCTATTATTTATCTAAATTAGCTTATCAATATAGTGATAAGATTATTTCGCTTTTTGAATATACTAGAAGTATTCAGATACAATATGGAGCAGATGAAAAAAAGACTAAAGTGATAGCAAATGGTGTAGATGAAAAAAAATATGGAGATATTGTAAGGAAGAAAAGTGAAGGCTTTCATATTGGTTCTGTGTTAAGAGTTGTACCAATTAAAGATATAAAAATGATGATTAAAGGATTTAAAATAGCAGAAAAAAATATGCCTGATGCAACTCTTTGGTTAATTGGTCCAACAGATGAGGATGAAAAATATTATGAAGAATGTTTAGAATTAGTAAAAAATTTAGAATTAGAAGAAAAAGTAATTTTTACTGGAAGAGCTGATGTTTTAGAATATTATGCTTTTTTAGATTTATTAATTTTAACATCTATTTCAGAAGGGCAACCATTAAGTATTTTAGAAGGTCTTGCTTCTGGAATACCTTTTATTGCAACAGATGTTGGAAATTGTCGTGAAATACTTTTAGAAAAAAAAGATATTGGGGAAGCAGGATTAATAATTCCACCAACATCTTATACTGATTTAGCAGAAGCATTTTTAAAGTTATATAAAAATACAGAAAAATTAAATGAATTTTCTGAAAATGGAAAAAAAATAGTCAAAAAATATTATACAAAAGAGTCTTTTATAGGACAATATCGTGAATTATATGAAGAATTAGGAGATTAAAATGGCTGGTATAGGCTTTGAATTAAAAAAATTATTTTCGGAGGAAGAAGAGCTTCCTTTTGCAAATCTAAGAGCAATTATATTTTCAATTATTGTAAGTGTTGGTCCATGGCTTATCACTGCAACATCTTTAAATATAATAATCTGGATTTCTAATCAAATAGAATTAGCTAGACCTAAACAGCTAATTTTTATGAGTAGCATTTTTTATTGTTTTATATTTTCACAAATATTAACTTGTATCTTTCAATATATAATAACAAGGTATGTATCTGATTGTGTTTTTAAGAAAAAGATTTCTAAAATTAGAGGGGCATATTTGGGAAGTATAAAATTGATAGCTATTCTTGCATTTTTTGTTAGTTTTATATTTATTAAGAATGGAGATTTATCAATCCCATATAAAGCAAGTTTTGTATTTCTTTTTGTATTTATGAGTTTATCGTGGATTTCTATGATTTTTATTTCACTTTTAAAGAAATATCACTTCTTAATTTTTAGTTTCTTTTTTGGAAACTTTATCTCTATGGCATTGGGTTTTTATTTTTTGAAATACCCAGTAACGTTTTTTGAAGAAGAACCTATTTTTTGGATGTTATTATCTTATGGAATAGGAATTTTTATCAATTTTATACTTACTTCAAGTTATATATTAAGAGCCTTTAAAGGAAAAAGTGAAAATGATTTTGAATTTTTAACATATTTAAAAGGATATTTCAGTTTAGTTTTAATAGGATTCTTTTATTCTGTTGGAGTCTGGGGACATGTCTTTATGAACTGGATTGTTGGAGATTCATATAGAATAGCTGGAGTTTTTCAAGTTTCTCCTTTATATGAAGTTGCTATTTTCTATTGTTACTGTATTTCTATACCAAGTATAGTTTACTTTGCCATTTTTTTGGAAACAAAATTTTTACCTGTATATAAGGAATATTATAAAAAGATTTGTAAAACAGGAACATATTCTGAAATTGAAAATTCTCTTAGCAAAATGAAACAGACATTATATCAAGAGATTTTATACGGAATGGAGTTACAATTTTTAATTTCTCTTACTTGTGTTTTACTTGCAAATGCAGTGTTCACATATTTTGATATGGATATTTATTTACTGGATTTATTTAGAATAAGTGTTTTCTCAACTTATTGTGCAACCTTTGTATCTATATTAATTACTCTTTACTTGTATTTTGATTTGAGAATACATGGAATATGTATATCATTATTCTTATTATTTTCTAATTTTTTCTTTACATATATTTTTGAAAGACTTGGAAAACAATACACAGGAGTAGGTTTTTTTATAGCTTCTTTTTTAACATTTGGAATTGCAATCTTTGTTTTTCCAAAAGTATTTAGAAATTTGAATTATAGTACAATGTTTTGGCAAAATTTTGAATATAAAGTAGGAGGAAATTTTGTGAAAAATATAACAAAGTTATTTAATAAGAAAATTTATTTAGGAATAATTTTATTATTTCTACTGCTATTTGGAGGATGTACCTCATATTATTCTAAAAATGGTTTTAACAATAATACAAAACATAATTGGCATACTATGGGAATGTATGGAAAAGATGGACTTGATTCAGAAGGATATGCAGCAAATGGATTTAACCAAGAAGGTTTTAATAGAAAACATATGAATCAATCCACAAAAACAGCTTATGATTCCAATGGTTTTGATTATAAAGGAATCCATAAAGATACTAAGAAAACCTATGATGAAAGAGGTTTTAATGCAAAGTCATATAATGTATTTACAAATAGTCCCTATGATAAAGATGGATTTAACCAAGAAGGAATCCATAAAGTTACTGGAAAACCTTATAATGAAAATGGCTGGGATGTTTATGGAATAAATGAAAAAACTAAGACTGAATATGATGAAAATGGTTGGGACATAAATGGAATTAATAAAAGAAGTTTTAATAGAGATGGTTGGAATATAGAAACAAAAAGTAAATATGATTATGCTGGTTTTGACTTTGAAGGAATCCATAAAGATACAAAAAAAACTTATGATGAAAGAGGCTTTGATGTAAATTTACACAATGTATTTACAAATAGTCCCTATGATAAAAATGGATTTAATTATGAGGGAATCCATAAAATAACTGGTAGAGAGTATGACGAAAATGGTTGGAACTATTATGGTTTACATGAAAAGACTAAAACTTATTATAATCCACAAGGATATAATGTTGATGGATTGGATAAAGATGGATATGCAAAAGGAAAAAGACCACCTGAATTAGAGGATGAATGGATGGATAAAAATGGATTTAATAAAAAAGGAATTTATATAAAGGGGTATTAAATGAAAAAAATAATAAAGACTTTATTTTATTTATTTTGTATTTCAACATTATGCTTTGCAGAAGAAGAGATAGAAAATACAAGAGATAGGGGAATTGATAAAATGAATTTCTATATTCCAGTAAATAAACAAAATAAATATTCTAACTTTATAGAGCTTGATATAAGAAAAGATAAAAATATTTATAAATGGACTATGGCAGATGGTTATCAAACTTTAGGCAATAACTGGGATATTCAATATAAAATTGAAAGAGAATATCATGTTGAAAAAAAGACAAAAGCAAAATCGCATATTTGGGATAATGAAATTTACTTTTTAAAATATCATAATCCTATAAATTTCACTGGGAAAACATTTCAACATAAAACTGTTTTAGGAATAAAACATTATGAAGGAGAGTATTCTGGAAATCGTGATAATCAATATTATAAGTTATATGCTGGACAAAAATTTTCTAGATTTTTTAATTTAGGAAAAGGAGGAACTTATATAGAGTTTGAAACTGATATTAATAAAGTTTTTGGAAGAAAAAAAGATGGTTACTCATTACTTGCTTCTCTAAAAGGAACTAGTAATATTGGTTATGGAGTTCAATTTTCTAATGTTTTAGAGCATGAATATTTGAATTACAATCAATATAGTAATGCTCATAAAACTAAATGGGAAACTATTCTTCGTTGGACATATGAAATAAATGAAAATATTGCTTTTTCACCAGAAGTAACATTTAAAGTTGAAAAATATAATAATTCAAAAGAAAATTATTTAATTGAATCTTCAGCAGGACCTTATGTTTTATTTACTAAGAATATTAATGATGATTTTAGAGTATATGGAAAAGTCGGAGTTCCTATTTTTCGTAAAGACGAAAGTAAGGCTGAAGGATATAGATATTTAAAATCACAGACATCAGCATATGGCAAAATTGGATTTGAATATATTTTCTAGGAGGGATAAATGAAAAAATATCTTATATTATGTTGTTACTTCATTTTGTCTAGCTTTATTTTTTCCCAAGAAATTTATAGGGATAGAATGAGAGATTTTATACAAGAATTAAGAAAAAATACAAGCAGAGATAAAATTTTTATAACACAAAATGGAAATGCTTTATATTTTCAAGATGGAAAACTTGATGAAGAGTTTTTTTCAGTGACAGATGGAACTACACAGGAATCACTTTTTTATGGAGATGAATTAAAATTTAACAAACTTACATCACCAAAATTAAAAAAAGAATTATTGGATATGTTAATTCCAATAAGACAAGCAGGGAAAGTAGTCTTAACCATTAATTATGGAAAGGGAGAAAAAACAAAAAAGAATTTAGAAAGTGAAAGTAAAAAATTTGATTTTGTTGCAGAGTTACTTCCTGCATTTGAAGCAAAAGAAATTTATCAGCCAATGGAGGGATTTAATCAAAATAATATTTATTCTTTAAAAGATGCTAAAAACTTTTTATGTCTATTGAATCCAGAAAGATTTAAAACTTTAGAGCAATATAAAAACTCTTTAGAAAGTGTAGACTTTGATATTTTATTGATTGAGCCTTCAATAAATGGAGAATTTTTTTCAAGAGAACAAATTGAAAGTTTAAAGAAAAAGAGTTCGGGAGCAAGAAGATTAGTTATTGCATATTTTAGTATAGGAGAAGCTGAAAATTATCGTTATTATTGGAAAAAAAGCTGGAATAAAAAACATCCTGATTGGATTGCAGAAGAAAATAGCAATTGGGGTGGGAATTATAGAGTTAAATACTGGTCTCCTGAATGGAAAAGTATTATAAAAGACTATCAAAAAAAGTTAGATGAAATAGGGGTAGATGGATATTTACTAGATACTGTTGATACTTATTATTATTTTGAAGATAAAGATGAAGCAAAACAAAAAGCAAAAACTAAAAAAAATAAAAAGTAAATAAAAAAATAATTTAAGGAAATAGGTTACTAAACAAAAACACAATAATAGGGGGCAAAATTATGAAAAACAACTTAGAACAAATTGAAAGACATTTACGATCAATAGCGAAAAGGTATAAAAGTGTGAAGTATTCACTCAGTTTAGTAATAGTTTTCTTAATGGCGGGAATAAATGTATTTTCAGAAGAAGTTATGACACAAGAAACAGTATCAAAAGAAAGAATACAAAATTCTGTTGGCAATCTTCAAACAAAGATAAATGATTTAAAAAGTCAGAATGATAAGCAATTAAATGGTTTGAGATTAGAGTTAATTCAATTAATGGAACAAGGAAACCAAGTTGTAAAATCACCATGGAGTTCATGGCAATTTGGAATAAATTATATGTATAGTAAATGGAATGGAGTGTATAAAGGAAGAGGAGATAAAAAAAATTGGCCAAAAGATTTAAGAGAAAATTTTGCTGATCCTTTAAAAAGATTTGTAAAAAATGATTCTGTTACATCTTCTACTTATGGTCTAACAACACTAAATATCTTATATGAACCACCAGCAGAAATTACAGTAAGTGCTGGAATAAGACCTAAAAATGTAAATAAACCAGAAAGTAAATTTGAACCAAAAGAACCAGCTGGAGCTCTTCCAAATTTTGAGCCAAGGTTAATAGGTACTCCTGGAAAACCAGTAGCACCAGCAACTCCTTCTGTGAATGTATTTGATACACCAGATATACCAGCAAATGGACAATCTTTTGCTCAAAGACCAATAATTGGAAAAAGAACAGCAGATGAATATGATAATCAAATAAGTCCTAGATATAATAATGCTGTTGTAGCTCAAAACTATGATGAATATACACCTGAACCAGATACTCCTAATGGTAATATTGATGTTAACATGGGAGAAACTACTACTTGGGGTGGTGGAAAAATAAAATTAAAAAGTACAGTTCCAGAAGGAAGACCATTTGAAAATGGAGCAACAGAAACAAAAAATGTAAATGGAGTTCCTAGAACAATGCCAAAAGATCCTTTTATATCAAAACCAAGTGGAACATATTATTTAAATCCTGGTAAAGTTGAAACAAGAGATGTATGGGATACAGAAGGTAAGAAAAAAGATACTGTAAATGCTTTTATAAGTGATTCAAGAGATCATGATACCACAATTAATGGAAATTATACAGTAAAAAATTTAGGAAGTGGACCTACTACAAAATTATTTTTTAGTTATAACCCTTCTGGTGTTGGAGGGAAAAAATATGATAACAAAAGTAGTTGGGGATGGAGTGATGGAACTGAACAAGCAGTAAATAGAGTGGCAAAATTTACAGGTAATTTAACTTTAAAAGGAGTTGAAGATCCAAATAACAAAACTGCTCTTGTTGGTTTGGAACATCAGCTATGGGCAAAAAGTAAAACTTCAACACATCCTGATGACCAAGCTGAATGGAATAATTCTAACTCAAATACCACTTTATTAAATACTGGGAATATTACATTAGCAAGTGGAAACTATTTAGTTGGTATGATGATTGATGTTGAATATTCAAATGATAAAAATCATAAAAATCATAAAACAATAAATAAAGGAACAATAAATATAAATAGCAAAAATAGTGTTGGAATAGATTTTGCTAAATATGAGCTAGGTTTATTACAAACAGATGTTACTCTAGGAAACATTAATGTAAATGGAAGTAATAACTATGGTTTTAGAATGGCTAAACTTTTTGATGGGGAAACTAAAACTTATCAAGGTGCTGATAATGGAAATAATTTAACAGTTGATGGAAATAAATATTATGATAACACAACTATAACAGGAGAAGGTGGAAAAATAGTTGTAGGTGGAAAAGAAAATGTTGGAGTTTCAATTTCTAAAGGTGTTTCTTCTACTAAAAGTAATAATCCAATCAGTAATATAAAAAGTTTAAATATAGAAGTAGTTGGAGAAAATGTTGTAGGTTTTTTAAGAAATAAAGATTTTTCAACAAATAATTCAGGAAATATAGTTTTAGATAATACAACAGTACAAAGCTTAACTTTTGGAAATGGTGCAAAAAATAGTACCTTAGTTCGTAGTGATAATGGTACTATTGATATAAAGAAAAATCTTAATGCAGAAAAAGGTGGAAAAGGAAATAGTTTTTCACAAGCAACTTCTGGTGGTAAAGTAGTTAATCATTCAATTTTAAAAAGTACATTATCTCATTTTACAGGAATGATTTCCTATGGAAGAAGCAATAGTCGTTCTTCTACTGCTACAAATAAAGGAATAATAGAGTTAGCAGGAGATTTTGATAGTAATATTGGAATGGCTGCATTAAATGGTGGAGAGATAAGAAATGATGATGGAACTATAAAAGTATTAGGAAAAGGTAAAAATAAGGCTGCTATCTATACAGACCGAACTTCTTCAGCTACATTAAATGGAGGAAATTATTTTATTTCAGGAGAATCTTCTTCTGGAATTTATAATCAAGGTTCTACTAATTTTGGAGCTAATAATAAAATATTTGCTAGTAATGGAGCAACAGGAATTTATAGCTCTGGTGGATTAGTAGATGGTAGCCATGGAGTTGATATAGAAGTAGATGATGGTGATTCTGAAGAAAAAGGATTAGCTGTATATGGAGAAAATGGTACAGATATAAAATTACAAAACTCAAAAATAAATGTTAAAAAAGGAGCAGCTGGAGTTGCTGCATTTGGAGCAAATACTAAAATTAATTTGAATGGAGCTACTTTGAAATATTCAGGTTCTGGATATGCTGCCTATGCAACAGGTGGAGGAAAAATTGACTTATCAAATAGTAGAATAGAATTAAGAGGAAGAGCCACAGGATTTGAAATGGCTGGAAGTGGAACTTCACCAATAACATTAAATTCAGGTACTAAAATTCATGTTTATTCTAATGATGTAACAGTAATGAATATAAAAGATATGGCTTCATTAAATTATTCTAATTTAAATTCAACAGCATTTAATAGTTATCTTCAAGGGGCAACAGTACATGCTGAAAATGGTGCAACAGACTATAAATTAGCGGCTGTTGATGGAATAGGCGCTTATAATATTAATTCTAGTTTAGATAAAAAATTAGCAGTAAATCCTGCAAATAAAAATACAAATGACTATATTTTTACAAGATTATTGTCTGTTCAAAGAGCAAGAATGAATTTAAAATCTGGAAATAATGTTAGAGCTGTTCTTAGTAGCAGTGACTTAGCTGCTATGAAAGAAAAAACAGTTGTTGGTTTAGCTATGAATTCAAGTAAAAATGCAGTAAGTAATACAGAAACAGCAATAAACCTAGAAGATAATACAACTGTTACAGCAGACAGAACAGATGCAGGAAATGGAGCAGTAGGTTTATTTGTAAATTATGGGACTGTTAATGTTGCCAGTGGTGCCACAATAAATGTAGAAAAAGAAAATAATGTTGTTAATGAGAAAGCAGTTGGTATTTATTCAGTAAATGGAACTAAAGTTGATAACAAAGGAACTATAAATGTTGGTGGAAAGAATTCAATAGGGATTTTGGGAATAGCTTATCGTACTGATAATGCTGGAAACAAAAAAATAGATGAATTTGGTTCTAATGCAGTTGGACAAGGAAAGGTAGATATTAAGAATCAAGGTACATTATCTTTAAATGGTGAAGGAGCAAGTGGAATCTTTGTAAAAAATAATAAAGGAACAGCAGCTTCATCAGGAGAACACAAAGCCTTAAATACTGGAACTATAAATATGTCTGGGAATAAAGCTATTGGGATGTTTGCTGAAAAAGGATACTTGAAAAATGAAGGAACTATAAATATTACAGGCTCACAACAAGGTATTGGAATGTATGGACATTTAGGATCTATTTTAGAAAATGGAACAAATGGAACAATAAATGTTGCAGATTCTAATGATGAGAATAAACTTAATATAGGAATGTTTACAGATGACATAAATACAAAAATTACTAATGCTGGAAAAATTATAGCTGGAAAAAATTCTTATGGTATTTATGGTAAAAATATAACAACAACTGCAACTTCAAAAATAAAAACTGGAGATAATGGTGTTGGAATTTTTTCAAGCACAAAAGATAGTAATACTACATTAGATTTAGCTTCAGGTTCTGAAATAACAGTTGGAAATAACAATGCCGTTGGAGTTTTCTCGTCAGGAAATAAAGCAGCTCATATTACAAGTTTTTCTAAAATGAATATTGGAAATAGTTCTTTTGGTTATGTAATAAGAAGTAAGGGAAGTACATTAAATAGTAACTATGCAGGAGAAACTGAATTGAAGCAAGATGGAACATATATATATTCTACTGATGAAGATGGGACTATCACAAATAAAACAAAATTAAAATCATCAGGAAATAAAAACTATGGAATATATGCATCTGGAAATGTAAAAAATCTAGCTGATATTAATTTTGCTACTGGATATGGAAATGTTGGTTTATATAGTACAAGTAATAATTCAAATAAAGGGATAACTAATGGTGAAGCTGGTCCATCAGGAATTAAACCTAAAATAACAGTAGGTGCTTCAAAAATTAGAGATACTAATGGAAATCTTTTACAAGAAAAAAATAGATTATATTCAATAGGAATGGCAGCAGGTTATAGCTGGACAGAAGAAGATTTAAAGAAACCAGAAACACAAAGATCACCACAATTTATTGGAAGAATAGTAAACTATGGAACTATTTCTGTCACTGGTGATGATGGTATAGGAATGTATGCAGTTGGTAGAGGTTCTAGAGCAATTAATCATGGACTTATTGATTTAAGTGGTAAAAATTCAATAGGAATGTACTTGGATCAAGGAGCAATAGGTGAAAACTATGGAACTATAAGAACAGCTCCTAACAATACAAAAGATGGAATTATTGGAGTTGTAGCTCTAAATGGGTCTGTTATAAAAAATTATGGAACTATTTCTATAAGTGGTGCTGGAAATACAGGTATCTATAAGGCACAAGGTGGAAACAATGAAGGAAAAAAACCTGAAGTAAGCAATGGAGCAACAGATATTTCAAGTAAAGCCACAGCAGATACAAGTAAAAAATTGGGAACTTCTCAAATTTTATCACCACCTGGAGCAACAAATGCAGTTATAAAAGAAAAAGGTAAAGTATTAACACCTGATTATGTTGATAGACCAACACCTAATGCACCAAATGTTAGAGCAGGAAGTACAATATTAAATTTAAAACAACTTCAAAAATTTAATGGAAATTCTAGAGCTAGAGCATCTGAGTTAGGAATGTATATTGATACTTCAGGAATTAAATTTACAAAACCTATTGAAGGCTTAGAAAAATTAACTAATTTAAAGAGAATAAACTTGATATTTGGAGTAGAAGCTACTAAATATTCTAATAATACAGCAATTCAAATTGGAAGTAATATTTTAGAACCATATAATAAAGTAATTGAAAAGCTAAGTCGTTCAGGTTCTGGTAAAAAGTGGATTCTAAATTCAAGTAGTTTAACATGGATGGCGACAGCAACTCAAAATCCAAGCAATGGTACTCTTGGAAATGTTTATATGAAGAAAATTCCTTATACTACTTTTGCAGTTAAAGGAGATACAGATACATATAATTTCTTAGATGGTTTAGAACAAAGATATGGTGTTGAAGGATTAAATTCCAGAGAAAAAGAATTATTTAATAAATTAAATGATATTGGAAAAGGAGAAGCACAATTATTTGTTCAAGCAGTTGATGAAATGAAAGGTCATCAATATGCAAATACACAACAAAGAGTGTATGCAACTGGTCAGATTTTAGATACAGAATTTAATTATTTAAGAGAAGAATGGGCAACAGCCTCTAAAGATTCAAATAAAATAAAGGCATTTGGAGCTAGAGAAGAATACAAGACAAATACAGCTGGAGTTATTGACTATAAAAACTATGCTTATGGAGTGGCTTACATACATGAAAATGAATCAGTTAAGCTAGGAAAAGATATTGGTTGGTATACAGGTTTTGTTCATAATACATTTAGGTTTGAAGATATTGGTAAATCAAAAGAAGAAATGCTATTAGGAAAAATTGGAATGTTCAAATCAATACCATTTGATGATGATAATAGTCTAAACTGGACTGTATCAGGAAATATATTTGTTGGACGTAATAAAATGCATAGAAAATTTTTAATAGTTGATGAAATATTTAATGCAAAATCTAAATATTATACTTATGGAATAGGTGTAAAAAATGAAATAGGAAAAGAATTTAGATTGAGTGAAGATTTTTCAATAAGACCATATGGAGCATTAAAACTTGAATATGGAAGAATAAGCAAGATAAAAGAAAAAACTGGTGAAATAAGATTGGAAGTAAAATCAAATGATTATGTTTCAATCAAACCAGAAATTGGAACAGAATTAAAGTACAAACACTTATTTACAAATAGAAAAACATTAACAGTTGGATTAGGTGTAGCTTATGAAAATGAGTTAGGAAAAGTAGCAAATCCTAAGAATAAAGCAAGAGTAGCATATACAGCAGCAGATTGGTACAATCTTAGAGGAGAAAAAGAAGATAGAAGAGGTAATATTAAAACTGATTTAACTATCGGATTAGAAAATACAAGATTTGGAGCAACTGCAAATGTAGGTTATGACACAAAAGGGCATAATGTAAGAACTGGATTAGGGTTTAGAGTTATATTCTAAAAATTATCTAAATAGGACTATTATATGATAGTCCTATTTATTATATGTATACATTCCTAAACGATTATTAACTATCCACATAATAGGAATAAATATTTTTTTTGAAAAAGGTAAAATTTTTCCCATTTTTTTTGTGAAATTAATAAGCCCTATTTGTTTTAATTTAGGTTCTAACTTAACAACTTCACTTCCATCTTTTACTCCCCACTTAAAGACAACATTATCCATCTTCTTTAAGGTATCATGTTCTTTACTAAATTTAACAGTGCCTTTATATAATAAGTCTAGGTGTAACTCAAATTTAGTAAAATTATTGACTAATATTTCTAAAATTTTCTTTACTTCATTTTCATCAAAATACATAAAAACTCCCTCAGAAACTATGAGTAATTCTTTACCATCAGTTACAACTTCCTTAGTCCAATCATTTTCAAAAACTGATTTTGAAATATTTTTTACTCTATCATTTTCTTTAAAAAATAATTTTCTATTTTCAATAACTTCTGGTAAATCAAGGTTATACCAAGTTATTTTTCCATTATCCACTCTTTCAAATCTTGTATCAAGTCCACAACCTATTGAAACTATTATACAATCTGGGTATTTTTCTATGAATTTTTTTACTTCTTCATCCATTATATATGCTCTTGCTAAAATTCCATAATAACTAGCCCAAGCAGTATCAAATTTTTTAAAATCATAATCTAACTGTGAAGCAATTTCAAAAGATTTTTTATCATGTAACACTGATTTAGGACTTTTATAATCTTTAGCTCTTGCATTTAATGTTATAAGTAATGTTTCTGCTACTCCATTTAATTTGATTTTCATAAAAAACCTCCAAACTTAAAAATTAATGTTAAATTTACACCAGTATTATACTCCTTAATAAAAAATATTTCTATTTTTAAATTTTTTATTATAAAAATATTTTTGTGGAAAAATTAAATAAGTATTTGATTTTTAAAATAAAAATATGTTAAGATAAGTAATAAAAAGTTATTAATGGAGGTTAATTATATGAAAAAAATTTTATTTACTATGATGATTTTATTTGGAATTTCAGCTTTTTCATCAAATAGTTATGAAACAGATTTAGTTGGAAGAATGAAAGTTTTAGAAGAAAAAGCACAAACTAAATTAGATAGTGGAGTAACTGCTGATATGAGTAATGCTACTACTGAATTATCAGAAGCATGGGAAAATGAATTAAATACTGTTTATAGTTTACTTATGGAAAAGCTACCAAAAGCAGAAAAAAATAGATTAGAAAAAGAACAAAAAGTTTGGTTAAAAAATAGAAATATTAAAGCTAAAGAAGCTGCAAAGGAAGCAGAAGGAGGAACTATGGAACCTTTACTTTTTGGTGCTTCTATAAAAGATTTAAATGAAAAAAGAGCTATTGAATTAGCAAAAAGATATGATGAGATTGTAAATAAGAAATAAATTTAATAAAAACTAATAATATAAAAACTGTTACATTCAAAAATTAGATTGTAACAGTTTTTTAAATTCTATATTTTTTCTTTTTTTGAGCCATTTACAAAATCAAAAGTATCAACTTCTTCAACATCTACATAAAATAATTCAAGTATAGGATTATTTGGAGTTTTAAACATTTCTTTTAATGCAGGATATTCATCTAATGTTCTTGCTTTTAAATTAACATCATTTACAAAAGTTGCTTTCCCACTTATAGATAATACATAAGAGAAATCTGCTTTATGAGTACAAAAAGAAACATTTGGATTTTCTTTAATTTGTCTGAAAACTGCTTTGTTATTTTCTGTACAAAAATAAACTTTCTTTCCATCTGAAAATAAAAATTGAAATGCTCTACTCTTTGGCTTTCCATTTTCTACTGTTGTAAAGATACCATTTAAGTTTTCCTTTAAAAATTTACTAAAATCAATCATTTTAAATCCTCCTTGTGTACTTAATATTTTTTATTTTATCATAATAATATTTTATTTTTAAGAAGGCACTTTTTTGAATTCTAGTTCCCAAATAGAAACCTACTTTAAATATTTATAATTTCATTAATATAGAAAAAATCTGTTGATTATGCTATAATAAACAAACAACATATAGTTTTAAATGAGGAGAAAAAATGAAATATAAATTAGTAGTTTGTGATATGGATGGAACTTTACTTACATCTAGTCATAAAATTTCTGAATATACAGCAAATATTATAAAACAAATTGAAAATAATGGTGTTAAATTTATAATTGCAACAGGTAGACCTTACCTTGATGCAAAATTTTATAGAGATAGTTTAAAATTAAAATCTTATCTTATAACATCAAATGGAGCAAGAGCTCATAATGAAGAGAATAAACCTATTGTTATAGAAAATATTCAAAAAGATTTAGTAAAAAAATTATTATCTTATAATGTAGGAACAGATATACATAGAAATATTTATCTTGATGATAAGTGGATAATTGAGTATGAAATAGAGGGATTGGTAGAATTTCATAAAGAGTCTGGTTACAGATTCAATATAGATAATCTAAATAAGTATGAAAATGAAGAGGCAGCAAAAGTATTTTTTTTAGGAAAAGATAAAGATATAGAAAACTTGGAAAAAAACATGAAAAAAAATTTTCAAAATGATTTAAGTATAACTATTTCTTCACCTTTCTGTTTAGAGTTCATGAAAAAGGGTGTTAATAAGGCTGAAACATTAAAAAAAGTTTTAAAAATTTTAAATATAAAGCCAGAAGAAGTTATAGCATTTGGAGATAGCATGAATGACTATGAAATGCTTAGTTTAGTTGGGAAACCATTTATTATGGGAAATGCTAATCAAAGGCTTATAGATGCACTACCTAATGTTGAAGTTGTTGGAAATAATAATGAAGATGGAATAGGAAAAAAATTAATTGAAATTTTTAATATAATTTTATAAAAATAGTTCGTTACTAGCCAGATTTCTTAACGGATAAAAATTAAGAATTCG
>ERZ773083.865-NODE-865-length-22835-cov-22.636831_pt1 | contig 22835 bp, 29 predicted proteins | sample MGYA00511465_ERZ773083 | MGnify/ENA primary metagenome ERZ773083 (study PRJEB29015, sample SAMEA2738001) | human oral metagenome | biome: human oral; feature: human-associated habitat; material: dental | place: China | collected 2060 ... | reverse complement strand
AGAGACACGAGGTGCGCTATCGATCTAATCTTTGCGTAATTCATACTGTCTCCTTACGTTCGGAATAACTTATGTTGCCTATTGTACCAAATAAATACATGAAAAATCTAAAGGCTATGTGAAAATTGCGACACGGTGATTATATAAAATCAAACATATTGCTATGCAGATTACCAGGCAAAAGAGAATGCCTTGCGCCTAGTATGTGCTGTGCAGCATGACGATTTGCTTAATTTAAAATCGAATATATGGTATGATTAACGTTAACTAAATGTAATTTTGTGTGGAGAGCATGCTATGAATGATATGAGAAGCACGATTAATAGTGAGGATATAGCTAACCCATTTGGAGCTAACTCGTTTATCGAGAAGAAAGGCTCGGATTGTGGGCGTTATTGGTACAAGGACATTCGAGAGATTACGACGCTCAAGGATCTTCTTGCTGGAAGCGTTGAGAAGTACAGTGAGAGGCCTGCATTTTGGGTAAAAGAAAGACGTGGCGGAGAATACATCCCTGTATCTTACGAGGTTCTAGGCCATGATGTCGAAGCCATTGGCACTATGCTGCTCGAGCTAGTAGATGATGAGCGACGCGTTGCAATCATCGGCGAGGGGAGCTATGAGTGGATTGCCTCCTATCTTGCGGTTATGAACGCCGGGCTTATTGTGGTTCCAATCGACAAAGAACTCGGTGGAGAAGAGATAAAGAACATCCTCGATGCGTCAAACTGCCATACGGTCATCTGTTCATCTGAATGTGCCCCTAAGCTTTCTAATATCATAACAATTACAGATCTTATAATCACAGAATTTTACGGCGACAGAATATCGCTCGATGATGAACCAAAGTCACTACTTAAGGATGTGACTGAATTCGAGCGGACTGGCAGGAAGGTTTATCTATGGAGAGCGTTGATAGTTGAGGGAGAGGATAAGCTTGCAAGGGGAGATACTTCTTTTGCGGATGCTAAAATAGATCCAGACGAAATGGCGGTAATTCTCTTCACTTCAGGGACTACAGGCACCCCTAAGGGAGTCATGCTAACTCATCGCAATATCACAGTAAATATCATGGATGTGTGCCGCGTGGCGAACATCCATCCGTTGGACAAGACACTTTCAATACTGCCGATTCACCATACTTACGAATGCACGCTCGGAATGTTGCTCGTGCTATATCGCGGGGCAAGCACGGCGTTTTGCGAGGGTATGAAATATATCGTCAAGAATATGCACGAGGCTGAGAATACGGTTGTTATAGTTGTACCGAGGGTTCTCGAGATGATTCACGGCCGAATCATGAAAACCATTAAGAAGTCGGGAAAGGAAAAGACGTTTAGGAGAGCTCTGAAGGCTAGCCGCAGCGTGCGAAAGTTTGGCGTAAATGTGAGCAGAACTCTATTTAAGCAAATTATAAATGAACTCGGCGGCAAGCTCAGGCTCGTAATTACAGGAGCTGCTGCGCTGGCGCCAGATATTTGCAGGGACTTTGAAGACTTTGGGATTATGGTGCTTCAGGGGTATGGCATGACCGAATGCACACCGCTGATTACAGGCACACCTCAGAGTGCTTCTAGAACGAGGTATGATAAATCTGGATCTGTCGGAGTGCCAGTGGAGACTGGAACAGTACGAATCATCAATCCAGATGAAAATGGCGTTGGAGAGATATTATTTAAAGGTCCAAATGTCATGCTCGGCTACTATAACCTCCCCGAGGCAACTGAGGAAGTGCTTGAGGATGGCTGGCTTAGAACTGGCGATATCGGATACTTCGATGCTGATGGCTGGCTGTTTCTGACTGGCCGCGCTAAGAATGTAATCGTAACGAATGCTGGAGAGAACATCTATCCTGAGGAAATTGAGGACTATATCAACAGACATCCGTACATATCCGATTCGATGGTATTCGCATCAGGCGAATCAGAGGATGTAGTTGCAGTACAGATTCTTCCAGATAAAGACGAGATAAAGGATGAACTCGGAAGTGTTCCGTCAGACGATGAGCTTGAAATGCTCATAAAAGGAGTTGTCACGGAGCTCAATATGGGGCTCGCTCCGTTCAAGCGAATCCGTGAGGTTTACGTCCGCAAAGAAGATTTCGTGAGGACGACTACGCGCAAGATAAAACGCCAGGATAATAAGCTAGAGGATTTGAAATAGGGAGGATTTAGGGGATCTTTCTAAAATAATCATACAAAATTCCTTTTTTAGAGAACTTGAATTGTCAAGCTAAGTGCAACACAGTTGAATAATAGACTTCATAGGGTGTTTTGAACCCAAGGCATTTTCGTGGGCGCTTGTTCATTTCATCCACTTTGTTTTGTATATATTCTTCTGACACATCATTAAGGTCGTAACTCTTAGGAAAATACTCTCTAAGAAGTCCATTTGTATTTTCATTTGTTCCTCGTTGCCAAGGATGATGTGGTAGTGGAAAATAAAATTTAACTTTTTCGAGTGCAACAGAAATTTCAGCATGTTTTGCAAATTCCATACCTCTATCAGGTGTAATTGAATGACAAGGTTGCCCCGTAAGACAGGAAATCATGGTATCTTTTACAGATACAGAATCTTTCTTCTTTGCTTTAGAGCTTATGAGAAAACGACTCTTTCTATCAACTAGAGCAACAAGGCAAGCCCCGCCACTCTTACCAGTAACTGTATCGGCTTCCCAGTCTCCTATGCGTGTTCGGTTATTAGCTTCATGCGGTCTGTCTGAAATATTATTACTGATTGGAATTTTACCACGTTTTTCAATGTACCCTTTTGTATGTCGTGATTTCCCACGATGACGAAGTTTGCGGACAGCACCACGATTACCATTCGAAGAACGCTCTTTGTCAGTATCAAATATTCCTGAATATATAGCACGATATATTGTTGTATAACTGACATACAAATCTGATTTCTCCAGTTTTAACCGACCGCATATTTGTTCAGGTGACCATTTTAATTCCAGAAACTTATCTCTAACATATTTGAATATTTCAGGATTAGAGAGCTTAAGTTTGGGTTTGCAATTGCTGCGACGTTCTAAATATTTAGTATGAGCTACACTTGGTGAATAAGTCCCATTACAGCAATTGCGTGCTATTTCTCTTGAAACTGTAGATTTATCACGATGAATAGCTTCTGCTATATAGCTTAATGTTTTATTTTGAGAGTGAAGAAGAAATATCTTTTCTCTCTCAATTGATGTAAGATGTTTGTAATGACTCATAGTTCCTCCTTGGATATTGAATGTCTTAGCAAACACCATTATACCAAGGCTATGGGTCATTATTTAGTTGTTGCACTTAGATTGTAAATTCAAGAATACTAAAAAAGGAATTTTAAATTGTGAAAATTATATGCTATCAAATATGACTATGTAAAATAAAAGCGCAACCCTATCGAGTTACGCTTTTTGGTGCGTGATCAGGGGTTCGAACCCTGGACACCCTGATTAAGAGTTGCAACTCTTAATCAGGGATTTTGCTGTTTGTTGAGGGAATACCACAGGCTATACCTCACTATTATATTTATCTATCAAATCAGCTGCATTGTTGAGAGCAATATCAGATTTGTGAGTGTATATCTTTGATGTAACAGATATATCCTCATGCCCCATTAGTTCTTTCGCTACATTGATTGGTACACCGGCAGCTTGTAAATCTGTGCAGTAAGTATGGCGATAGCAGTACAGTGTCAAGTCATCCGGCACAAAGTAAGGTGGCATAATCTTATGTTTCTGGGGATGCACCTTACAACCTGCAGCTATATTCATTTCTCTCTTAAAGTTTTTCCACAAGTCATTGATTGATGACTTTGTATAGTGTTCGCCCCTGGTGTTTGTGCAGATTAGTGCAGTATTATTTCTAATATCCTCATACTCAAGTTTTAATCTGTCAAGTAGGACCATAGGAATAGGAACACTGCGCATACCGGCTTCTGTTTTTGTGAAACTGCGAATTACACCATCAGATTTAAGTGCTTTATTAATGACAATGCGTCGGTTATTAAAGTCAATATCTAACCATCGGAGAGGCACAACCTCTTGTGGCCGAAGTCCGCAGTAGAGGATTATTAATATAAATAAACCACCACGGTGATGTTTCGCAACCTGTAATGTAATTTTTCGCTCTTCGTCCGTAATAGCTCGTCTGTTTTTAGGCTTAACTCCAGACGGCTTTCGTATGCCGGTCATAGGATTCTGGGTTATCAACTCATTTTCTTGTGCACTCTTGAAAATTTGATTAATAATATCATATATCTTTGCATTGTAAGAATACGAGTACCCTTGCATAGAATTGAGTATCTTCTTTATATGAAGAGGCTTCACTGAACTAATCCTCATGTGTCCAATTGCAGGAATGATAAGTCTATTACATATACTCTTTATATCTTTATACCATTGATAATTAACTTCGGGTTCCTTGTAATTATCTAGCCATTCATCAATCCATACAGAGACTTGTGTATTTCGACTAATCTCTACTTTGCCAGCTTCAAGCTGTGCCTTGAGAACGGCTCTCTTTTCAATGGCTTCTAATTCAGTCTTTCCATAAACATACCGACGCTTTCCCTCAAAAGTAAATGTTTTTTTATAGTAGTCAGCCATGATACATCCATTTCCGGGCATAAAAAATGCCTAACTCTTAAAGTTGTAAAAGTAGGGCATCGCTGATATACTTTTGTTGGAACTTTGTGTATCTCAAACGATGCCAATTTCTACAACCGTGCCTGTTGCAGCAGGTGCGGTTGTTTTATATAGCTAAACTAGTTATTACTTAAATCGTTAAGTAGTGTATAAATAGTGTTGGCGAAGTTATAATTTGCCATGTGAGGACTTTCTTTAAGATGGTAATGATATTTATTGCCCTCAAGTTTCACCTTTGTGATTAAACCCTTATCTTCCAAAGAATTAAGATACTTTAATGTTGTGTTTTTATGAATGGAAAGATGTGAATCTAAATCCTTTCTAGTTACAAGGGTTTTTGTTAGTATAAAAGATAATATTTCTTTTTCCGTTGGATTATCAACCAGACCACTTTCTACAACAGTTGTATCCCACAGTTTGAATTTTACAAACTCAAAAGATGATTCTAACTCAGGGGATCTCAATTTGTAAGTTGTTGCTGCATCCAGAATTTTAGGTATGCCAGATCCTGCACGTTCACATATATTTATCAACCTAAACATTTCCTGAATATAGTGGTTGCGTGGTTCGGAATGTCCACCTTTAAAAAAATCATACTTGCTAATCCTTAGGGAACCACCATTATAAAACTCAATATAATGTGGATATCTAGTAATCTTTATACCAATATTATTTAAAAAATCATTATGAATAATTGAATTAACAAAAGCTTCACGTATAGCAATTTTTAATTTTGAAATACCCGCTCTAGTAGTACCGTCTTCTAGAATAGCAGAGGAATCATTTAATGTTAAAAATAACTTTTTTTGAACAACAGAAAAAAATGTTAATAAATTATCTTCTCCCCAAGTTCCATCGTATATAATTCTGTCTTTAAATTTGCCATTTAAAAGAAAATCCTCTTTATGAATATACTCAACATGATAATGTGGTAAGTATTCCTTTATTGAAGAATGCAATCCAAACATAAGAAGACCTGCAAGCGTGCAATGCAAAATACCTTTAACACGATCTCTTTTCATTGCCCCAATCTTAATTAAAAAATCTTCCCTTGATAGTAATAGAAAAGGATGTTCAGGGTTATTTTTTTTGATTAGATCTAAGTATGTAGAGATTGATTCTGAATCTAAATCAGATAATTTATAATCGATTAGACCCCTGCTGTCATAAGAGTCTTCAGCTGCATCTCGTATCATAGCCTTAATTTGTCTTTCAGAACATTTATAGTCACCTGATCCTTGGCGTATATATGTATTCTTAGAATTGCCATTCAAATAAATTGGTTTTTCTTTAAAAGACGCAGCTCGAACATTAATAAGAAGCAGTTCAGTATTTTGATCAGGATAAAATACGCTCATGACATCATCATTTGTTATTAAATTCTTGTTAATCCGTTGAGGATTATTCAAACCATTAAACATATCGTCGATGATTTTTTGTCTATTAGATATTCCTAACGGATGTATTTCACCATTTTCTTGAAATGCACCTAAAATTAATATCCCACCACAAGAATTAGCAAAAGCACTTATAGTTGGATATGCTTCCCTTGGGAATTCATCTTTAGCCTTTTTAAACTCAAAAAGTTCGTTTTCGCCATTTTTAAGTATCTTTTCTATATCGATTTTAGCATTATGTGTCATATTTCCTCCATATAATTAATGTCGAACATGTGTCGCACATGCATCGCACATGATAACAAACAATACTGAGAGTGTGTTCAGCTTAAAGACTTGAAATTTCAACAGTTATATAAAACATGGATCCGCACATGCACCGCACACGACATTACATAATAACCTAAATGTTTGGCTAATGTGACAACGGCATAATTCAATCCCTACTATCCTATATGACAAGTCTCTAATCCAGGGATACTTATGCTATTTAAGCTTCTATCCCACAGCAATAATAGCGTCGAGATTATAGAACTGCGTTAAATAGTTTTTCCCATCTGAAGCAGTTGCCGAGAATTTCTCGGTAACTGAATTCTTTATTAATTCGCCTTCATATAAAATAATGTTCCCAAAACCATCCATATAAACCTCCTAATTAATTCCACATCTACACATACTTATGCAGCACACCAACACACCGCCCGATTATTCTCACTTCTTCGTAGTCAGTAACCATCGCATGATACTCAGGATTACAAGGATTAAGTATCAACGTGTCACCATCCTGCGTAACTCTCTTTAGAGAAGCTTCGTTGTAATCTAATCTTTCAATCGCATATATTTGATCTTGTACAAAATCATAAGACTTTGAAATGAAGACTATATCTCCATCGTAGATATTGGCACCGATCATACTGTCGCCTTTTACTCGCAGACAGTAATCCGCTTTAACATCTGTATCTACTATAAATGTACCCTGGTAATCATCTTCGCATACCACACCATCACCGGCACATATAGTACCCATAATGGGGAGCTTGTGCGCTGAAGGCAGAATGATATTTGATGGGAGAGGGCGTTCGGAATTATATGGCTTTTCGTAGCTCTGTACTCCGTCCAATCCAACAGGTTGGTTTTCATCAACTTTACTTAAAAGTTCATCTAAAGAAATATCCATTGCATTAGCAACCTTATAAAAAGTTTCCAATGAAGGAACGATAGATTCTCCAGTTTTAGGATTAATATTTCTTTCAAGTTGATTTATATAGGCTGTAGATAATTTTGCAAGTTTAGCAAATTCCATTAAAGACATTTTATTATGTGCCATTCTGAAATTATAAATTACATCACCTAAGTGCATGATCAATCCTCCTCTTCGTATAGTTAACTATACAAAATAAAAAAAGTACAGTCAACTATAAAAAGTTCTTGACATAAAATTTATAGTCGACTATAATTCAGGCGAGGAGGTAGGACATGGACTTTACAAATCTAAAAGAAATCAGGAAAGAAAAAGGGTTAAATCAAGAGGAATTATCCCAGAAGTCAGGCGTGGGCAGAATCACTATTAGTCGATTAGAAAGTGGTGCACTCAAGGAATCTAGCGTTAGCACATTAATGAAAATTGCAAAAGCTCTTGAATGTGATGTAGAAGATATAGTTGGTTCTTTTGATAATCAAAATATATAGTCGACTACATATTGGGCTGAAGAGGGAGGAAGAAATGGATAAAAGAAGAGCTATGCGAGGGACTGATTCAGCGAAAGCGATGACTGTTATACGAACTGTAAGTCTGATAGGAGAGGGAACAAAAGAAAACCCAGCACGATTTCTGTATCAGTACTGGGACTTAAAGGGAAACCTATTAGCAAGCCGTGACACTATTTTGGATTCGATTTCTGAGAACATTTCTCATCGCTCAAATTAGTGACTTCGGAATACAGCTTTTGCTGCTCGTGACGCTCAACGTACCACTGCTTAATTAAAAGCTCTATTACCTTAATAATCTTCACAGCATCATCGGGATCCATATCGATTATAAGGTTTACATCAGCTTCTGGGTGAGCACCAATGTTTCCAAGGTTGCGTAATGCATTGAGGACCTTCCACTGTTCAGCGCTTACATGGTTTTGCAACTCTGTAATTTCTTGATACAAGGTATTCTTCTTAATACCCCAAAAGTCACGGATTAAAGACTGCAAACATCTGCGTGACAAAGTGGCAGAAGCTTTAGGACTTAGATTAACAATGGCACAAGCCTCAGAGTAGTCGTTTCTTATTGATTCAGGCACATAATCCGGGAACTGAGTTGCAAATGAGTTAGGAAGCAAATTTGTATTGAAAGAACCGGTTTCAGATCCAGCACTAGACGCTTTTATAGAAAGGCGCTCGCAAGATGGGCAAAGATAAAAACGTAAAGAAATTTGCGTCGGATACACAGAGTTGTAGCTTTGGTTATTAGAAGAATCAAAAGAGGGGTGCCAGTGTCTGTAAGTAGTATGAATTAATGGGAAAGTTGTATCGCAATATGGACATTTAAAGGGCTCCATGAAAATCTCCTTTCAAAAAAACAAATAACTATATAGGAGATTATACAGCAAAACAGAAAGGAGGCACATATGCAAGGACAGGATTATACAAAACTAATAGAGCTATCAAAACAAGTAGCAAAAGAGCTTAAGAATTACCACCCTCATATGTCTGTGGTGATTACTGCTGACTATATAAGGGCGGACGAGAGCGTTATCGGCGTACCTATAGACGCTCGTAGCGATAAGAATTCTTTATGTGAACAGCATGATATTTGCCTTGAATAAAAAAGAAGGTATGTTTAAAAATTTGCAGAAAGAAATGAAAGAACAACATATATCTAATAGAGATATAGCAAGAGCTATAGAGAAAGATGAAAGGTCGATTTCAAATAAGCTCTCTGGAAGAACGGACTTTACAAGAATTGAAATGTTTACAATACGGGATACATTCTTTCCGGAGATGACATTGGAGTATTTATTCTTGTAAACAAAAAAACTACCAAAGGGCCGTCTTTGATAGTTTTTCGCCGGATTTGTTTACCTTTTTGCCCTGCAGGCTTTCGCCGCACATGAACGACCTCACGGCTTCTATGGGACAAGTTGTTACTTTAGCGATTCCGATTTCGCTATAAAGCCTTACGCTAACAACAATTCAGGAGTACTTGATACAGTGGGCTAATTTAACGACTAAGCCAGTCACCGATTTATACGTATCGTAACGTTAACGCTGTATCAGTAATCTGCCATTACCCAGTTTTACGTGTCGTGGTGCCACGAAGGGCGACCTAGATTAAAGGAGCTGGCAAGTTCAAAAGTTGTGTCAAGATGACCACCACCTTTTTAAGAATTTGCCTAAAAGGCTAAACAAATTGTATCGAAGTAGGAAATATATTTCAAGCTAGAAAACATGTTGATTTACAGCTGAAGATGAGAACCAAGATGAAAGATAAGACAAGTAAAACACCTGAATACTTCAGAAGGCTTATCAAGGGAAGTATTCCGAAGTGTCCGAGATTAAAAATGGAAATAAAGTGCGAACCTATAAGTCAATACGATGAAAAAACAGTCGAGCCATTTATAAAGACATATCTTGAAGGTGTGGAAAAAGCTTATAAAAAGCGTTTCAAAACAGGCATTAGCTTTTTATATGTGAAAAAGCATCCCTTGACTATGTTGAATCCATCATCACTTATGTCAAATTTTCCGCTTATAGCGTCAAATGCAGCAGCGATGGAATCTGCAACGAAGCAACATTCATAGAAAGAAAGGGAGACATTCTTATAATTTGCAAGCTTCAAAGGAAGAAAAGGACAAGGACATGGATAAACAAACAATAGTTCGAGATATAAAAAAGGAAGTTGGGAACTGGCCATGTCAGTCTGACATAGCTAGGTATCTGGGTAAATCCCGAGACTACGTTATCAACCTCATGGCAGGTTGTGACTATGTAACAGACGGAAAGAAGAAGCAGTATCTCGCATCAGATGTAGCCGATAGGCTTTTGAAAACAAGACGATGTGATTAAACGTAAATTTGGAGGAAAACCACAATGAGTAAAAAGAATCTAAAACCAATGATAAATGAAGAGGAGTTAGCAGGAGCTGCAAAGGTAGCATATGAAAGTCATAAAAAGATACTGTATCTAAGCCTAGAGGATGCATTCGATATTGAGTTTCCAGCTGAATTAGAGCCTCTTGCAGAACTAATGTACTGCACAGGCTATGCAGATGCGATAGCGAATGCCTCGGTTCAAATAAATATCGATATCAGGAATAACGAAAAGGCGGTGAATCGAGATGCTGAAGGATTTCGTAGAATCGGTTAAGTATATGTGTTCAGACGAAGATGGAAACTTTCAACCGATTGCATTAGTAGGTTCGATCGCTGCCGCCTTGTTCATCCCAATGCTGTGGGTATTCCTGTACGCCATAGGTTGTAATTGATAAAGGAGAGGAAATGGTAGAGGCTGGCTGCATATGTGATCGCTGTGGTCACGAACATGGAACACCGAGAGATAATAGGTCCTTCCGATGGTGTCGTCGTATAAAAGGAACTATTTGCGACATATGCTGCAAGCAGTGTGAATATAACGATGATTGGCACTGCCGGTATGATCCGGAAGGTCGCCAGAAAATGCGTGAACTTATATTCGCAAATAGAGAAGACGAAAGGACAATATGCAAGTTTCAAGACAGATTACGAACGACACACAATCATGGAACAAAAACAAAAGAAATTTTAATGGAGATTATTAAAACCAAAGAAAGGGACATCGAAGCTAGAGAGCAAGAGTATGAAAAACTGTTCTCCAGAGAGGGTCAGCAAAGAGAAATGTTTTAGCAAAAGAGAGGTACGCATTATGAAGGGATTTTGCAAAGATTGCGGGCAAATGCATCTTGTGGATGCAAATTCACAGAAAGAGGCAGACGCTATTGCAACAGATAAATGTGATTGTGAAAGTGAAGTTAAGTGGTTTCGATTGATGCGCGAAAATGTAGACATGTTATGCGGTTCAAAATCAAGTGAACTCGAATTTGAACCAATGGAACAGCCTGCAATCGATTTAGTGAAAACTGCTTGTGAACTAGTACATAAAGGGTTTATTGAGTCAGTGAAAGTTAGTGCAGCTGATAGCGAAGTTGTGATTACTAGAGTAGTGGCAAAAATAAATATTGTGAGAAAAAGAAAGCAACAGAACCAGATGACTATTTAAGGAGGTAAGCATGAAACGCATTTTCTGTGATAGATGCGGAGAAGAAATTGACTATAGGAATCGTAGTAAACAGCTGGATGTGATAGGAGATGCAGAGGGAGTATATGATCTCTGTCCGCAGTGCATGGTAGACTTCAGAGCCTTTATGCGAGATAAGCCTCAAGCAGGTGAATATGGTCATGGGGTGCAATCAAAGAAGATGGGACGCATATGCGGTATTAACTTTGAAGAATAAAGAAACGAGGAGAAAAATGAATCAGATTAATTGTGAAATCAAGGAACATATAGGGATTATCTCAGAAAGCAAGAATGGATGGACGAAAGAGCTTAATCTCGTGTCCTGGAATGATAACGAACCAAAGTATGACATACGAGAGTGGGATCCTAAGCATGAAAAGATGTCACGTGGTATCACTCTTACTGAAGAGGAAGCATATGAATTAAGTATCATACTGTCCGGCGAATTTGAAGGTTAAAGATGGAGTAATAGCAACAGGAGAAAAATCATGAGTTTAGAAGTAATTAATAAGGCGAGAGAACAAATTACTGAAGAGTCACTGAAAATCGGTGGCTCTCTTGCCAATTTCATAGAAGAACATCTAAATGAAGTCTGCAAGAGTGAAGATGTGGCAACGCATATAACGGCAGAAGGTAAATCAATTGAAGACTTGATCTCTAAAATTGCAGACGAAGCCAGGAAAAATGCAAGGAACAATGTCGGATGCCTTACAGATGAAGAAGTGCTGCAAATCATTGATGATTACTATGAAATCCATATAAAACCATCATCAAATACTACTAGTCCAGGAACAATAGATATCCTTGACCTTATGTAGAGGAGGTGGATATGCAAATCAATTATAGAAATGCAGATAACTCACCTATAAATATTCACTTTCCGGACAACTTTGAGGATTGGGTGAATCAGGAAACCTGTGCAGCAACTGTATATAACCGCTGGAAGAAAATAGCACATTGCTCACATTGCGGACATACCTGGGATTATAAAGAGACTATCTATAAGAACGACGTTGTTTGCTGTCCTCACTGTGAAACAAGGGAAATAGCAATACCTCACACCACTATTCCTTTTGAAACACATCAAAATTTCTTTTGGTTGTGGTTAGAAGATGAAAGTATATACTGCATCTCAGCCGGCAGCTACTGGAGATGTGCAGAAAAGAATGTTGAACAAATAGAAGACACTATTGAGATAGAAATTGAATCAATCAACGTAATCAACAGAGATGAACAGTATTCATATGGCTACATTTGGAATTGGAGAACCGGGGCGTCTGAATGGGGGAAATGCAAACCACAACATGTAATATCAAATGAACGATTTGTCGTGGATATAAATTCAGATGATTTTATTGCCCAAAGTTTTTTGAAACACATGGATATACATCTAAAAATGCGATCAAAAACAAATTTAGCTGATTCATATTTTGTTAACTACCTGATTGATGAAATGGTGTTTTGTGCAAGATATCCAAGCGTTGAATATGTGAAAAAATCAGAACTTGGAATGTTAGTAGAGTGCAAACTTAAAAAAATACCAACATACATAAGACCAAACTGGCGAGCTAGAACGATTCCTGAACTATTGCGACTATCACCGCAGGATATCGATAAACTGAAGCAATGGGATTATTTCAATGCAGATGGAATATTAAGGTACAAGATACTTAAGAAGCAAAACAAAGTAAAAAAAGAACATATGGAACTATGCCAAAAATGGATTCCGGATGCGAGCTTCTTGTGCGGAAATGGCTATGGCTGGATAAAAGAACTTAGGGAATCTAATAATTTAATTCAGTTATTTAGATATCTTGAAAAACAATGCAAAACACAGGGCAATCCTTGTAACCGAGGTGAGATAGGAAGCTTATACAAAGATTATTATGTACAGCTTAAAGAACTGGAATATCCACAAAATGATTACTATCTATATCCTAAAAACTTAAATGAAGCACATGATAAAGTCTCGAGAGAGTATCTGGAAAAGAAAGATGCAGAGAAAGCGAAAAAATACAAAAAGCAACAAGAGAATTACGAAAAAATGCATCTTCCGAAACTAGAAGAGTATGTCTATCAAGATAATGAATATCTTATACGACCACTTAGAAACTGTAAGGAATTTGAAGAGGAAGGTCGTTATAACAAAAATTGTGTTGCTTCATACTATTACAGCGTAACGGAAGGGGATACAGCAGTATTTGTTATGAGGCGAACTGATGAGCAAGATACATCTTTCATAACAATTGAACTTCGTGATAACCATATATATCAATGCTATGGAACAGGGAATCAACTGCCATCACCAGAAGTTAGAAAATGGGTAGATGATTGGCTGGAAAACATTGTCAAGCCAAGAAGTAAAAAGAAACCTAAGAAGGGAGCAGCATAATGACAGAATCAATTATAGATGTAAATTACGAGATTAATGAAGCCAATGGTGAGCTAGAAGATAAGAGCACAGAGCAGCTGTGTCATGAGGCAAATGGATTATATCAACAGATGGAGGCAGTTGGAAATGTCGCACTCATGATGGCAGCATCCGCCGGTCGCCGCCTACTCATAGTAAAGGAGCGATTACCTCATGGAGAGTTTGGCACATGGTGTGATAATAACCTGGATTTTTCACAGTCAAAAGCAAACAAAATGATGCAGTTGGCCAAACGCGCAACTGACGAAAATAGTATCTTTTCAAATTCGTACACGTGTACGAATTTGAGCATTTCCAAGGTGTTTGCCTTACTATCGGCTCCGGAAGAGATAGCGAAAGAGGTGATTGAGTCGGAAGACGTTACAGATATGACGGTAACAGAACTCAAAGGAGAAATCGCTGCCTTGAAAGCGAGGAATGATGAACTTGAAGCCGGCACAGGTGATGAAATAGAAAACCTTAAAAACCGCATTGCGGAGCTGGAAGCTGAACAATCCGAATCAGAAATAAGCACAGCCGAGCTTGAGGCGAAGAATCAGGAAATCGAAAAGCTAACCCAAAAGCTTGAAAAAGAAAAGGCAAGGGTGGCAAGTGCAAAGGCTAAAGCTAATGAGGATGTACAAAAGGCAGTAGATAAATATAAAGCTGAGCATGAAAAGGATAAGGAAAAAGCAGTAAAGGAAGGTAAGGCTGAGCTTCAGGCAGCATATACCGAAGCCGAGAAGACAATAGCAAGACTCGAAAAAGAATTGTCCGCAAGCAGTCAGAATGAGCTGACAACCTTCCGGACACAGGTCAACATATTGCAGGAAATATTTCAATCATGCTGTAAAAGCCTTGCAGTCATCGAAACGAAAGATCCGGGACAAGGCGAAAAGGTACGCAGTGCATTACTTCAGGTACTGCACACTGAAGAAGAACAGCTGAAAGGGTAAAAGAACATGATAAGCAAAGAACTTAAATTTATAGCAGACCATTACGGATTAGAAAACCAACTGGGAAAGTGCATTGAAGAACTGAATGAACTCGTTGAGGCACTGAGCCACGAGAACATAGACCATGTTCAGGAAGAGATTGCAGATGTTGAAAATATGATTGAACAGGTTAAATACCTGCTTGGGTTGCATGAATACCGTATCAGATGCATAAGACTGAGCAAGACCTTCAGACAGTTAACCAGAATGGTAAATCATGATCCGAGGCTAGCAGTTGAAATAGAAGCCCTTCAAGGTGCAAAGAATAAAGACTCTGACAATGATTCGGTCAATGAGCCCAAACACTACAGATTAGATGAACTCGGCATAGAGTCCATAGATGTTATCAAAGCGGTACTTAGGGAAGATGGATTCAAAGCATTTTGCAGAGGGAACGCCCTCAAGCATTTAATCCGAGCCGACCGAAAAGGTGGAGTGGAAGATTTAGAAAAAGCAAGAGTATACCTAAATTGGGAAATAGGGATGGAAGATAGAATTGCTATTGTGACCGATATTAAGCAAACGGAATGGGATGGGAGGAATCCAAATGAAGGATAGACCAAAACATATGAGGAAAAATAGAGTGCATAAATTCTTTGACGATCTACTTGGTGCAAAAAGGTAAACGAGTATCTTGAATTATACAAACCGGATCCGGAAGAAGAGGAAAAGACAATGGCAGAAATCATAGCAAGGTACGAGGATCCGGTGAATGCAGAACTGGCAGGAGACTTTCCTCTTGATTAGATCAAAAGATTTAGCAGCTATGTACACGGAGGAGCAGCGCGAGGGCATCTGAAATGGTGTCGGAAGCATGATTATGATAAATGCACTGCTTGTGCGCTCCTCTCAGTGCCGGCATACAACCCTGAAGAGGTTAAAAGTAATGATGACATTAGATGAAGCTATAGCTCATGCAGAAGAAATCGCTGCTGCAAGCTGCGATAAATGCAGCGAAGAGCATAGACAATTAGCAAAGTGGCTTAAGGAACTTAAACTATACAAAGAAAATCCGGAGAATTAGAAAATGATTAATTTGATACTAACGTGCTTAATTGCAGGTCTTATGTTTGGAGTAGTAGCACTATCATTCACAGCCATGAAGAGGATGGATGTGGCAAATAAATTATTCATGATAGCAGATGTACTACTCCTTACAGGGCTAACAATCCTATTAGTGTGTATATATGTGTATGCATAAATGGAAAACATAAGATATGACAGCGGCAGGCAGAAGGTATACTCCTTTCAAAATCGTACATAAATATATAAGAGCACATACTACTTTTTACAGATGCTTGCCGCTTTCATATATAGAATTAAAAGTTCAAAACTTTCTTCCTTAATATATGGGAAGAAATAATACGTTAAAATCATCCGGCGTAATGCCGGATTAAGAGTTCAAATGAGTATTAACAAGTCAGGCATTTAAGTAACTAAATAACTATGATAAGAACGAAAAAATATTACACTGGAGATTATCTCGAGCTTGAAATATATAATGTGTCTCCAAGGAAGAGAATAATAAAAAGAGCAGAAAAAAGACATGAGTCATCACCGGCACAGAAGAATCTAAATTCAAAAAGAAGTCAGAGATACTTTGTTAGATTATGCAATCTTAATTTCAAAGAGGGAGACTTTAGCATAGATCTCACATATGACGATGAGCATCTGCCATATAACAGAGAGCAGGTACTTAAGGATATAACTAACTATGTGGCAAGAGTACGTAGGGAAATGAATAAGAGATCCAATGAACCGGTGAAATATGTGTATGTAATATCCAACCATGCTGGAGATGATACAGGTTCAAAAGCAAGACCTCATATACACATGATATTTGGAAATGTGGACAGAGATGTCATAGAGGACAAATGGAAGGCTGGATTTTCTAATTCGGATAAGCTCAAATTTGATGAATATGGAATTACAGGCAAAGCTCTATATATGGCCAGACAGGGGAAGAGTAAAAGATGCTGGGGTAGCTCCATTAATTTAGAAAAGCCTGATCCTATAGTTTCAGATAAAGCTATAACGAAATCTCAGATGGAGAGAATTATTAATGACCCATCAGATGGACTATATATATCTAAGCTTATTAATAAAAACAACAAGACAAAGTATACCTTTACGGACTGCCTTGTTGAACACGATGGAAGACAATTGGCTTTGTTTGGGCAAGATGAAGAAAGCGGAGGTAATGGTTCCGGGTTCAGCTTGCTTATACGAATGCGAAAAACAGAATACTGCAGAAGATGATGAGTTACTCTAGCGAGTAAGATTGTTTAAGTGGGATGAAATATGACAAAAAAAGAAATGGAAGAGCTTATATCGATTAAGCAAGAAATAAACGCAATAGAGATGTCATTGTGTGCTCCTAAAAGCACATATACTTTTGCGTTCTATAAAGATTATAAAACTGGATATCCTATTCCTAAAATAGAGATGGGATATGATGACGGTTCAATATGCAAGGACCAATTGATAAAAAAGCTTATTGCGACAAAGAAGAAATTGCAAGCTAAGATAATTGATGCAGAGAGATTTATTGAGACTCAAACGGATAGTGAGCTTAGAACTATCTTGCGTAGCTATTACATAAACGGATTAAGCCAGGAAGAGATAGGGAAGCTTCTTGGTTATGACAGAAGCACAATAACTAAGAAGCTAAAACGGTTTTGGAAAATGAAGATTTAATAGTGAAAAAGCAAGATTCACACAATTCACTTTTTTTCCTGATAAAATGATAGTGTAGAAAGTGTCGAAGAGGCACAGGTTTTTCTCCCAAGCTATAAACATTCGGAAAAGGTCGCTGCAAGGCGTCCTTTTTCAATGCGTGGGTATATAGAAATCACCAGATAAGACGAATTTGAACAGCTGCTTTGTTGCATGCTGTTTTTTTAATGAATTTTAAACAGTGCAGGAAGAACGATGCAGGCGAATGAAGATAAGAAAAGGGCCGCAAAGGAACTTTATGAAAGCGGTGAAAACTTAATATTTATTGCCCAAAAACTAGAGGTCAAAGAGTCGACTTTGAGGTCATGGAAAAGACGTGGGAAATGGGAGCAAAGTGCAACGCCAAAAACGTTGCAAAAAATGCAGTCAAAAAAGGCTACTGAGAAGCAGCTGAAAAAGGAGCTCGGAGACGAGGCGGAAAAACTTGTCGAAAACAATTTTCTTACATCTAATCAAAAAATATTTTGTATATATTATGTGACCTGTTTTAATGCCACAAAAGCATACCAAAAAGCATATAAATGTAGCCGCAAAACAGCAGGGTCAAATGGATACAGAATGCTGAAAAATGCTGAAATCAAAAAGTGTATTAGGGAGCTAAAGGAAAATAGGCTTAATAAAGCCATGTTAAATCCATCTGATATCTTCCAGAAATACATAGATATTGCTTTTTCAGATATAACGGATTTCGTTGAGTTTGGAAGTGAGAAATCCGAAGATGGGATTCGTTATGACTATATGAGATTCAAGAGTGATGCAAAAGTAGACGGAACTCTGATAGCTGAAATATCTATGGGACAGACGAAAAAGATTAAGCTCGAAGATAGGCAAAAGGCTCTAGCCTGGCTAGCGGATCATATGGACTTAGCCACAGAAGAGCAAAAGGCTCAAGTTGAATATATTAAGTCAAAGACAGCTGCAGTTAATAAGGCTTTAACAGGAGAAGGGGCAGAGATTGAAGATGTTGATGACCTAGAGGAAGAGATATATGGCAGTACCGAAGAGTAAAGAGCCTGTTAAGAGAAAGAGTATTCCTTACAGGTTTGGAGATAAGCACAAGGCATATATGAGGCGATCCAGAGACTGCACATATAATGTCGCAGAGGGTTCTATCCGTGCAGGTAAGACAACGGATAATATATTTGCTTTTGCTCATGAGCTGAAGAGGACAAAGGACAAGCTACATCTAGCTAGTGGTTCAACACTGGGAAATGCAAAACTTAATATCGGAGATGCAAACGGATTCGGACTTGAGCACATATTCAGAGGGCAATGTCACTGGGGAAAGTTCAAGGGTAATGAGGCTCTGTATATACAAGGACCATCTACATCCAGGAAGTTAAGGGTAGTTATATTTGCAGGTGGCGGCAAGGCTGACTCATATAAAAAAGTTCGTGGTAACTCATATGGTATGTGGATAGCCACAGAGATAAATCTGCATCATGATTCAATGATAAAAGAGTGTATCAACCGTACAGCGGCCGCGAAGATGCGTAAATTCTTTTGGGATTTAAACCCGGATAATCCATATGCATCGATATACAAGGATTACATAGACAAATATGCTGAGAAAGCAGCTGCAGGTGAGTTTCCCAGTGGATATAATTACGAGCATTTCACCTTGTTTGATAACGTAACGATTAGCAAGAAGAGGCAGCAAGAACTGATGGCAGACTATGATCCTGAAACAATATGGTACAGGAGAGACATACTCGGAGAGAGGTGTGCTGCCGAGGGTATCATATATAAAAGCTTTGCTGATAATCCAAGTAAGCATATTAGGATATTTAAGGACCATAACGAAAAGCAGGAATGGTTAAGAACCATTCACTTTATCTCAATAGGGATAGATTTTGGCGGAAACAGGTCGTTAACAACATTTGTAGCTTCAGCAATTCATTACAGATTCCAGGAGGTCGATGTAGTAAAAGATGCAAACATCGAAGGGAAAAAGGGTGATATAGATCCGGATAAGCTTAATAAAAGTTTCTTGATATTTTACGAGGAGCTGAAGAGGGAGTTCCCAGGAATCCCTATACTCTATATATTCGCCGATAATGAAGCACAGTATCTGATAAACGGATTAGCTAAAGCATGCAGGGCAGCAGGTGTCACAGCAAGCATAGGTGATAGTGCAAAGAAGAAGATTACAGATCGTGTGTACTGCGGTAATACATTGCTGGCTAGTGGAAGGATGAAGGTATTACCGGAGTGCAAACTTCTGATAGCAGGTCTTAAATCAGCAATATGGGATCCAAAAGAAGCTGAAAAAGGAAAGGATGTTCGCCTAGATAATTTCAGTAGTGACATAGATATATTAGACGCATGGGAATATTCATGGGAGCGATTTATGAAAAAGCTGCTTCCTGAATCCAAAAGGAGTAACTGATGAATATAAATACCGTTATTGATCACTTAAATAAAAAGTACGACATAAATCTTGATAGTAGCTATTACCAAAATATATCGATATGGAGAGATTGGTGGATGGGCTATTATGCTCCGTTTCATACCTTTGCAGAGGTCGGATTGGATGGTAAGAAAAAAGAGCGTAAACTTTATACACTAAAGATGGCGAAGCAGGTGTGCGAAGACTGGGCATCAGGACTACTAAATGACGAGCTACATATTGCCATCGATGATGAAGCATCCGAGACATACATACTCGGAGAAAAGGAAGATGCTGAAGAGGGAAAAGAGGATAAGACGGCTAAGAAGAATATATTTAAGGGTATACTTAGAAACAATGCATTCCGTCAGCAAGGTAATCGACTGATAGAAAAGAGCTTTGCATTCGGTACAGGTGCATTCGTGTTAAGAGCCGAAAATATAAAGCTCGGTAGGAACAATAAGATAATCCCAAGTCCTAACACAGACATTAGGATTGAATATCTATCTGCAGACCACATAATCCCTCTGTCTGCACATGCAGGTAAGATAACAGAGGTTGTATTTGCATCTGAGGTGCTGCAGTTAGGTGTGAAGATGATATATCTTGAAACTCACAGACTGGTAGATGGGCAGTACGTAATTACAAACGAGTACTTCAAAGCTGAAGAGGGTAGCCTGATAAAGCAAGAGCTCCCGGAAGGAATACTTGAAGAAATGACAACAGGGGGAAACGTTCCTCTGTTTTCTATCGTTATGCCAAACATTGAGAATAACATAGCTCCAGGCGCCCCTCTAGGAATTTCCGTATTTGCAAATGCGCTAGATAACCTTGAAGGGGTAGACCTTGCATACAACAATTTCAACAAGGACTTCAAGCTTGGTGGCAAAAAGGTATTCATGAATAGCCGCATTGTTCGTAGAAATGAAAGAGGAGAGACCATTACTCCTGATGATGTAGCGCAGCAGCTATTTGTGGAAACAGGTGATGACCTGATAGATGATGACGGAACAAAGAAGTTTATTCAGGAACACAATCCATCTCTCAGAGTATCAGAGAACGTAGAGGGGGTTCAGGCTCAACTAGATTTACTATCATTCAAGTGTGGACTGGGAACAAAGTTCTATCATTTCAACAGTGGCACAGGGGTTGTACAGGTAACCGCTACAGAATATCTCGGTGGACGTCAAGATTTGACTAGAAATACAGGTAAACACTCTCTTACTGTCAAAGATGCACTTGAATCACTTATCAGGTCAATCCTATGGGTTAAGAAGGAGCTTGGAGGTGGCGATGTAGATCCTGAAACAAAGATTGAAATAGACCTCGGAGACAGCTTTATTTCTGATAGTGCATCTGAAAGAGCTCAAGATATGCAGGATGTAAGAGAAGGCATTATGAATAAATGGGAGTATAGAGCTAAGTGGTATGGAGAAAGTGATGACACAGCAAAAGCTAATATTCCTGAAAGTAATTATGAAGAGGATCCATTTGGCTTTAATCAAAAATAAAGCAGCCGATAGTTAAGGAGGATGTATGCTTACACCGGAATTCTTACATGAAGCACCAGAAGGATTGCTTGAACTATATAGAGAAACAGAGGAAGCAATATTGGCCGACATGGCAAGGCGTATATCCACATATGATTTTTATATTCCTGCTGCACAGTGGCAGAAGAGGAAACTCGAAGCTATGGGTATGCTTGAGGCAGAGATAAACAGGAGACTGTCTCAGCTCACAGGCAGAAGTATTCAAGAAATCAAGGAGCTTATGAAAGAAGCAGGGATGGAAACAATAGCTAATGATGATCGGATTCATACAATTGCAGGAAAGAAATGCCCACCACTGGAAGCTAGTCCATCTCTGATAGCTGTAATGAATTCCGGATATAGACGAACAGCAACAGCTTTTCGCAATCTCACAAGAAGTACCGCTATTAATGCATCCAAACAGTTTAGCAAGATACTTGACCAAGCATATATGCAAGTAATATCCGGAGCATTTGATACAGAAACAGCCATCAGGAATGCAATCAAGGCATTAGCTGAAAAAGGGATTGAGTCAGTAAGGTATCCTTCGGGGCGTGTGGATAATATAGAAGTGGCAGCTAGAAGAGCTATTGTTACCGGTATTAATCAGACGGCTGGAGATATGCAGCTTGCAAGAGCAGAAGATGTTGATAGCGAATATGTGGAAACTACAGCGCATGCCGGAGCGCGTCCGGAACATGAGGTGTGGCAAGGCAAGGTGTTTAAACTGCACGGTGAGGAACCAGGATATCCTAACTTCTATGAAGTTACAGGATACGGAACAGGTCCGGGGCTGTGTGGATATAATTGCCGGCACAATTTTCATCCGTTCTATCCAGGTTTATCAACTCCTGCTTATAGCGGAGAGATGCTTGCCGAATATGCAGCTAAGGATTACTTATACAATGGCAAGAAGTATACCGAGTATGAAGTATCACAGATGCAGAGGTACTATGAAAGAGCCAGGAGACGGTGGAAAAGGGAGTATCTGATGCAGGAAGCTGCAGGGCTCGATACCACAGAAGCTAGTGTAAAGATGCGTTCATACATGGAGAAGCTAAAGGACCTGGAAGAACAGACCGGCATGCCATCTCAGCATGACCGTATGATAGTAGCAGGTTTTGGAAAAGGTGAAGCCGGTAAATCTCAATGGGAAGCAAGGAAGTATTATCAGTGGTTTCGTAAAGCTTATTCGCTTGAGGGACAAGGTATGAGAAAAACACTTGCAAGCTACTACGACATGAAGTACAATAACTCTCCTGAGTACAAGGTGTTCAAAAAATATGTGCTGTCTATTGAGCGAGGAGAAATCTCACCGCTGCTAGGGTTATCCACATACAAAGAAAAAGCACATCAAATTGATGAACAGCTTATAGGACTGAGAACCCCGCAGGGTGTTGAAATTAAAGATTATTCATCTCATTTTGTCGGCAGAATGATTGGACACTCGGCACCTAACAAAAAGTACAATAGAA